>ULWR01003922.1_pt1 | contig 18556 bp, 14 predicted proteins | sample 1960531 | NCBI WGS metagenome assembly ULWR01 (sample SAMEA4835817, study PRJEB28245) | human gut metagenome | biome: gut microbiome; material: fecal sample | place: Denmark | collected 2008
GCATCCTTAAAACCATAGTTGCAAGAAGGAACGTCGATGCTGGCATTTTTTATCACGCCATCTGCTCCATAAACGCTGGATAAATCGGCTTTCGTGGCATAAACAGGAGTTCCCGTACCATTCAATGGACTTTCCAGGTTCAAATTTCCTGAACTATCTGCTTTCAGGCTTCGAATCCGAGGTGCACTATTATAAACGCTTCCATTGTTTAACATATAAAACGTTCCACCATTGATAATAACCTCTGTCTCCTCGCCCGATGCTCCCGATCCTATATCTGATATTTTAGTATCCGATAGTTTGCTTTTATCCAGGCAAAACGATCCACCATTAATCTTTATCTCTGAGCTTCCATAATAACCGCTTCCAACAGAAGCCCCCTTCCATGAGCGAGCTGTAATCATTCCGCCATCGATTTGCACCTGTGCATTACTCCCGGAGCCGCTTCCAATTCCAGCCCCATACAGCGCATGTACGTTAATTTTTCCACCTGTAATATGGATCTGAGCCGTTGAAATAGCCTGATTAATCGAAAAACCAGAACCAATTGCTGCTCCTAGCCCGCTGTTTTCCTTTACCTCAGCAGTAACAGTTCCTCCATTAATCTGTATTTTCTGTACACTTTTCTCCCCCGAAGCACCGATTGCCGCTGCATAAGAGCTCCCTGAAAGCTTAGCCGTAACCGTTCCTCCATTGATGATGATCGTACCCGCATCCGCTTCCGGAGCGCCTCCTATCGCTGCTCCACTGTTACCTTTAGCCTGACTTACCACCTCTAGCGAACCGTCTGCATCTGGCTTACAATCTATGGTAATCTGTGCCTTCTCAGCCACACTAATCCCCGCCGGAGCTTTTGATTCCGTTTTCTGAACCTGAATCTCATTCTTTCCTTCCAGATACATGAGCACGCGGGAACTACCGTTAATCTGAATTGGTGCTGCATCCTGTGCTGCGGTTTCTGATGCCTGGAGATGGATGTCTTTTACAACCAGCTTCACATCCTGCGCTGCGGATGTATCGATTTTTAAAAGATGCGTCGTATTCTCTTCACTTGTCACAATCGTATAGACTGTCTCATACGACTGCCCCGGTATTGTTTTTAACGTGCTCTCGGTCGAATCTGCCTCCTTCTGATAATGCGAAATGACCAGGTTTCCTCCCTGTTCCGAGAATGTGATATCGCCCTGGGAAAGATCCAGCACACCTTCAAAGGCCTGTATTTCATTCAGGACCACTATCTCTGTCCCTGCCTCATCTGCATTCACTTTCCTCTGATTCAATGTAAATTGGCCATTCGACTCTCCAAGTCCCTCAATCCCCGTCGCGATTTCAAACTGATATTCGCCTGTCGGAAGATATGCCGTTGCAACCGCACTGTTCTCATTAGCAGCATCTTTTACCAGTTTCCCATCAAAAGCAAACTGTCCCAGCTCCTTGTTCAATTCTACAGGGTTTCCTGTGCCAGCTGCATCTGTCCGCTTTGCCTGCAGTTCCACCTGAGTGGTATCCTGTACCTGTGATGAAAAGAATACAAAGCGTACCGGATACAGCTTTTCACCAATGGAAAGAGAAAGTGCCGTTTCTTCTTGATTTTCTAGGGTAAGCGTTCCGGACACTTGGTACGCCGTTCCATTTTCTCCTGATTCCTGAATCGTAACTACAACCGGAATCTCTTCTCCATTTAGAGAGGAATGCCAGCTGACCTTTCCTGCCGAAATCCGATAGTTAAACGCTTTCTTATTCGAATAACTCAGAATATCCGGCAAAACTCCGCTTTCATCCTGCTCACCTACCTGAACGGTCAGCGTATACTCCTGATTATTTTTCAAACGGCCATCATAAATGGTTAAATCCAGTGTTTTCTTATATGCCTCTTTTCCCAGCGTAACAGGAATGTTCTCATCTTCTCCTGCATGCAGGACAGCCGTTCCTGTCTCTGTAACCGTATTGTTTTGGGAGTCTGTTACCTCCGCCACAACTGACATCTCTCCCGTAAATCCGAGCCACTCTGTCACAGTCGGTATCGTGCCTTTAAATGCACTAACCTTCATCTCTGCGTCTGTTTCATAAACAGGCGTGCTTCGAGCGGTATCCCCCTCCTGATAGAAGCGAATTTTTACAGAGTATGTTCCATCTGACAACTGATTATCATAGACGGTCATCTGGAATGCTTTTTTACCAAATGTACACGTTGTTCCACGCGGTTCTATCGTTCCGTCTGTCAGTTCTAATTTCACCTGCTCTGAAATATCAACGCTTCCGCCTATTTGTTCATTGTCTCCATTTTTATCGATACCTCCGTACCCAATATTTCCCTTAACCTTCAGATTTCCACTGAATATGTTTATCGTGCCACAGGACAGCTTTAAATTGAGCTGAGCATTCCGTCCGCTTCCGATTGCAGCACCGTACTGTACATTATAACTGCTTGCCTCAACCTCCGGTGCTTCGCCGTTTTTCTCGCCAATCTGGATCGAATCTACGGCTCCATTGTCTCCGCCTCCAATTCCGGCTCCGGTCTCTCTTCCGCCTTCCGCTTTTACGGTACCGCCCAAAATCCGGACCGTTCCGCCAATGCCATACATACCTGTTCCGATTCCCGCACCCCCAAGACGTACCGCCGAACCCCTAAACCAGTAATCTCCACCAACCGCATGGATATTGCCGCCTTGAATCTCAATCGTACCTGTCTTATAGCTTATTATTGTATTTTCATAATCTGGCACCGTCGCCCTTCCGCCGATTCCTGCCGCGCCATATCCGCCTCCGGTCGCGGTCAGACTTCCGGTGCTCTCTTTTGTAATGATCAGGGTTGCTTTTTCCTCAACCCCAATTCCAGCGCCGCCGTATGTACCCTTTAATGAATTTTCCCCTTTTACTGTTAAATTTAATTTTGCCTTTCCTTTCAGAAGAATTCCGGCTGCATCATCTATGATATCAGTGCCATAGCCAACATTTACACCTTCAATTGTCAAATTTACTGTAACATCATCAATTACAATACCGCCTTCGATTTTCCGGCCTTCCGATAATCTCTTCGTCGGATGATAGGTGCCAGTGATCGTCTTTCCATTAAACCAACCCACATTGTCTTTATCAATCACCAGATAATTTCCGTTCAAATTATACGGTTCATCCGCCAGCAGCGCCACGCCCGCGTCCCCCACCATCACATAAATCTCCGGCAGGTCAGCCGTATCCGCCACTTCAAATTTGCCCAGATCCTCCGGCAAGATCGGGGTATACACATACACACGGCCATTATATTCCTGGTTTGCCTCGGCATAGCCCGCCCAGGTCTTCGTCGAGGTCTCGACCGGCTCACCGTTTTCGTCAAATTCTTCGAAATAGTCTTTTTCGGAAATGCCGCCGTGAAACTCCGGGAGGTCACTCTGCTCTTCGTCCAGTTTCCAGGTTATGCCGGAAATCTGACAGACTGCCGTTTCCGCATCTGTATCTTTCTCTGTGTCCTTATCTACTGCTTCCACCAGATGCACGTTCTGGCTGTCTTCCGCCAGCGTTTCATCCGCCTCTTCCACCTCAACCTCCAGAGTATCCGGCAGAACGATATCGCTTTCTTTCGCGCCAAGAGGCAGCTTCTGCACCGCAATCGCCTCATCCAACTCCGAAAATCCAATGATTGCCGGACCTTTTTCCTCCGGCAGCACCGTCACCTCGATGCGCGGCAAAAAGCCGGTATCCAGTTCATAGCGGCTGCTTTTCAATTCCGCATCAAACACATAGATACCCGGTGTTTTTCCATCGTATGTATCTTTCTCACTGAAGGTCTCATCCAGCACCCAGCGGACCTTGACTTCCTTCCAGGTTTTATCGGTTTTCGTCCCGTCCACATCGGATGGGGATGCTTTCTGCTCAGTGTCATCCACCCCCCTATTTCTGATTTTTCTGTAACATCTGCCTCAGATGGGGATGCTTTCCAAACTGTACCATCTGTTTCAGATGAAGAAAGCGTCTGAGACTTTTTTTCTGTTTCCACTTCACCGTCTCCGCTTTGAAGCTCCGACGGCGTAGCAATCTTTTCCGCACCATCTTTATCTTCTGCACTGTCTTCTTCATCCGATGCTTCTTCCGCCAAAACCCGCACCTTCAGCTTGTCCGGCAGCTCCAGATCCTTATATTTCGTTCCATACGGAACCTCCTGATGCAGGATTTCATCCGAAAGCTCCTTCACTTCCTCGATATACTGCACCGAACTGCCTGCCAGCGTCTGCGGGTGCCAGTCACACGTATTCCATATCATCACCGCCGCCAGCGCCGCTGCCAGGGTACGCTTATATTTCTTTTTCATACTGTTTCCCTCCATCTATTCTGAACGAATTTGTCTATTTCAGTCCGTTTTCCACCTGAACAAAATACTTTTTCTTCCGATCCAGCAGGCTTTCGCTGCACGCCGCCAGAAGTTCTTCTAATTCTTCTTTTTTCGTCGGAAATACCCCGAATGCGGTCACATGGAGCCGCCAGGATTCGAGGGCATTGTCCCGGCCGGAAAGCCAGATTAAGGATGCCGCCGGGTTATTTTCCCGGATTTTTTCTACGATCTCCACTCCCTGTCTGCCCTGCACGGACGCCAGCATAATGAGGTAGGGATTCCCTTTTACAAAATGCAGATATGCATCCAGATCGCCGATATACGTGTGAATCATCGGCCATCTGCGGTTTTCAGTCAAAATTTCACGCAGCATTTTTTCCAGACCTTCAATGTCGGTCGTTTTTTCCCCATATATCACTACCCGTACCATATCCCACCTGCCTTTTTTGATTTGTTACTTTTCACACACCGTTACTGTTCACGCATACGTGCCCAGTAACGGAATTTCATTTACATTTCGGGTCATAACTTTTATACTATAAACATACCAAATGAGCGTTTTAATGAAAACCCCATCGACGCAAACGGTCAAACCTCGACCTAAATGGTCACGGTTTTGAATAAAGGAGGCGGTTGAGCTTTGATGCATTTTGCAATTGTTGAAGATTTGAAGATAGATCAGAATCATCTGATTCATTTGATACAGGAGAACTTGGAGAAGCATGGGGAAACGGCGTGCTTTGACTGCTACGAGAGCGGCGAGGCGTTTCTGGAAGCATTCCGTCCGGGACTTTTTAATGCGGTTTTTATGGATATTATGCTGGACCGGAACGGGCGCAATGGCATTGACACGGCGCTGGAGCTTCGCAAGAGCGCAGAACGTCTCCCGATCGTTTTCACCACATCGGAACGTGATTATTCGCTGCAGGGGTACCGTGTCCATCCGCTTGATTATCTCTTAAAACCGGTTGAGGAAAAGGCGCTTGCCTGGTGTCTTGATGAGATCCGGACATTTCTCGCCGCACCCGCCTACATCGAAATTCAGGCGGTGCTCGGACGGGGACAGGCATCCACGCAGCGGATTCTGCTCGATGATTTTCTATATGCGGAGACGCAAAACCACCGGCTGATCATCCACACCCGTTCCGGCGACGCGGCTACACGCCTTTCCTTTTCCGAACTGATGGCACTGCTTCCGAAAGGCGGTCGTTTTTACATGAGCGGACGCGGGCTGCTCATCAATTTTTCACAGGTTACCTCGGTGGACGAGGACGGTTCTGTCCATCTGAAGAACGGCGGCTGCTTTTTCTGCAGTCGCCGGAAGAAAAAAGAGACGAAAGAAGCATTTGCAACCTACTTATTTGACACGTTGCGGAAGGGAGGTACTCTATGAGCTGGTCTGTGTTTGGCAAGGCATTTCTCTGTGAAACAGTCTATGCCATTCCTTTTTTTATTTTATCAATTCTGCCATTTAAAAAGCAGCTGCGATTTCCGGTCAAAATCCTGATTCTGTTCATTTTTATCGGTCAGCTGCTCCAGTCCTCCCTGTATACCTACCTGGTCATCCACGGTAAACCGACCCGCGTCACCGACACGGTATTTGCCCTCATTTCCCTGGCAATCTATTTTTTATGTGTGAAGGCTAATTTCTGGAAACTTCTGTTTCTGGGAGACTTCATCCTGAATTATTTTATCACAGTCCGCGGCATCTGTTTCTTTCTGGAAAGCCGTCTGTTTTACGATCCCAGCATTACCTATTATTCACTCCGTGATGAAAGCCTGCTGCTCATCTCGATTCTTCTGCTTCTGACGCTCCCGCTCGGACTCAAATTTATGAAAAATGCTACGGAACGCGTTTTTCAGGTAGACAGCTCCGCATTCTGGCAGAAAGTCTGGTTTATTCCATTTTCATGTACCCTGATTATCTGCGCTTATAACTTTGATTTAAACATTGATACCGTCCGCAAGTTCCGTTTTATCCTCACGCGGCTCTGGCTCTTTGCCATGACAATTCTCATTTACTATGTCCTTTTGGAAGCGCTCAAGGCGTCGGTCGATTTTTCGGTCCGTATCCAGCTTCCACCATCTCTCCCGCTGCGTGAGCCGGAGCTCTGCTCGATCTTCGGCAATCTTCTGGAAAATGCCCTCGATGCCTGCCGGGAATGTACGGACAGCGCGCCGTTTATCCGCATCTGCGCCCAGGAGGATGCCGGTCACATCGTGATCACCGTTGACAATACCTGCTGCCATCCGCCGATCGAGGAAAATGGGCGGTTCCGCTCGACCAAACATGACGGGCTCGGCACGGGAACCGCCTCCATCCGTTCGATCGCCGAGCGCTACCAGGGCCTGGTGGATTTCCGGTATGAGGACGGAATCTTTTATGCATCGGTGATGTTGAAATTTGACTCTAAAATTTCTCACGGAAATCTTTGAAAAAAGATTGACTTTCATCGTGTCAGGACGCATAATATAAATAATAATCATTATCAATATTATTTAGAAGGATTGGAGTGTCGCTTATGAAAACCTTAAAATACAGCCGTCAGCGCGAATCGATCAAAGCCTGCCTGATGAGCCGGAAGGATCATCCGACCGCCGACGCCCTTTACACCAGCATCCGGGAACAGTTTCCGAATATCAGCCTTGGAACCGTTTACCGCAATTTAAACCTGTTAGTTGAGCTGGGCGAGATCCGGAAGCTGTCCTGCGGCGACGGCACGGATCATTTCGATTATGATACATCCCCACATTACCACTATGTCTGCCGCCAGTGCGGACGGGTCATGGATATTCCGATGGAAGCAACCAAGGAGCTGGAGACAGCCGCCAAAGAATTTGTGCCGGGAACGATCGACGACCATACCGTGTTTTTCTATGGGATATGCGATGAGTGTCTGAAAGGGGAAAAGCGCTGACCGGGTATGAATACATCACCAGCGAAAAGGTTCTGAGAATATCCAGGTTACCGATAAAAATGAAAAAATAAGAATTATTTCTATTTTTCCATTGACAAACGCAGGAATCTATGATATCTTAATATCAGTAATCATTACTGTTTTAGTTCAAGCCAAATAAACGATTTCGTTTTAAAAGCTCCTATGAAACAGAATGGTTGCAAGCAACTTTACTATCTATTTTATTGTTTCTATAAAACACGAAATTAAAAATTTATTTTAGAAAAGGAGAATTGACTATGAAGAAATTTGTCTGTACAGTATGTGGTTACGTATACGAGGGTGAGGCTGCTCCGGAGAAATGTCCAGTATGCGGCGCTCCGGCTTCCAAGTTCAAAGAGCAGTCCGGCGAGATGACATGGGCAGCTGAGCACGTAGTTGGTGTGGCACAGGGTGTCAGCGAGGATATTCTCGAAGATTTAAGAGCTAACTATGAAGGCGAGTGCAGAGAAGTTGGTATGTACCTGGCGATGGCACGTGTAGCTCACAGAGAGGGCTATCCGGAGATCGGTCTGTACTGGGAGAAGGCAGCTCACGAAGAGGCTGAGCACGCTGCTAAGTTTGCAGAGCTTCTCGGCGAGGTTGTAACTGATTCCACCAAGAAGAACCTGGAGATGCGTGTAGAGGCTGAGCACGGCGCAACCGAGGGCAAATTTGACCTTGCAAAACGTGCGAAAGCTGCTAACCTGGATGCAATCCATGACACCGTTCATGAGATGGCTCGTGACGAGGCTAGACATGGCAAGGCATTTGAGGGTCTGTTAAAGAGATACTTCAACTAATCTGAGTGAATAAAAGAGAACGGATGAGGGCGTGTGAAAATGGAAAATTCCTTTTTCATACGCCCTGTTTATTTTATGCGGATTTGTTTTATGTCTCTGTTCAAAAAGACGCCAAAATCTTATCTACCGTCTCCTTCTCCATCTCCCCAATCGGAATCATCTCCGCCGGTACGTCCTCATATGGCAGCAGCGCTTTCTCATACCAGGTAACATCGTGCCATTTTCCGCTCTTATAACCGGTATTTTTGCACACGCCCATCGTCCGGAATCCGCATCCGTTATGCATCGCATCGCTCTTCACATTCGGGCTTGTCACCAGACTGTAGACGGTGTGGATGCCCTGTGCCTTTAAAAGCTCTAAAAGCACCAGAAGCATCCGTTTGCCGATGCCCTTCGACGTCACCCGACTGTCCAGATATTCAGAAAGTTCCGCATTCCAACGGTACGCCGCGCGCTCAAGCTGCTTATGCCCATATGCATAACCGATGATTCTGCCCGTTTCATCCTCGCAGACAATCCACGGATATTCTGCCGTGATCGTCCGGATGCGCCCCTCAAATTCCTCCAGGGACGGCAGCTCCGTCTCAAACGTGATCGGCGTGTCCATATATTGTGCATAAATTTCCAGTATCGCAGGTGCATCGGCGATGGCGGCCAGACGCAGGCGGCAGGATGTATGGTCCATAAACTGGTTCCTCCCTATCATTTTCGGTCATTTTTCCTTTACAGGCAACTATATATGAATCTTCCCGTTTCGTCAACTATTTGCAACCGGATTCATGCCTGCCCGTGAACCCCCTCAATCCACCAGCTCATTCTGATGCCTCGACAAATGCTCATACGGCAGAATCAGCCGCCCCCGGTACAGCCCGCAGCCGTCATTGACAAGGTCGTTGTTGATTGCCGTAAACATATTGACATCGAGCTCAGCCAACTTGAGCGACACCAGGCGCTGGCAGCGCTCGTATGCCTCGTCAAAATAAACGCACACGCCCTCCAGAATCTCATCCCGTCTGGCCCGCTCGCCCTCCTGGCGCTTTTCGTAGCTTAAATGATTAGCCACGCCGATCTCCGCGATATCGTCCATGTGCTTCGTACGAAGCTGTACCTCCACATAGCTTCTGGAACAATTATCGTAAAACGTAATATGCAGCGACTGGTAATCATCCGAACTATTTCCGCAGACATAATCACGGTAGTACGGCCTTACCTCCTCATCCATCAACGGGGAGGTACTCTCCTTCACCCCGTAAGCCGGTTCCGCCGTAAACCCGCGTTCCTCCAGAAATCCCGGAAGTTCATTCGCAATCTGGTAGAGGTACCGGATATCTGCCTCCTGCTGCGATTCCCCCGGTTTCAGGTAACACTTCGGCAGTGAAATCACGATCCGGTACGCAATCAGGTCGCGGAAACAGCTCAATCTCTGCTTCAAATCGGAGATCGACGGAAATGCCTTATGTTCTGTATAACAGTCATAAATATATTCGACGATATATCCATTAAAATCTTAAACATCGTATCGCCGGAATACAGATAATCGTTTAAGGTCACCATGATCCTCACCTCCCTGCTGCAGCAAAAAGGGGACGGTGCATAGGATAACAATGCCCCAGATGCACCAGCCCCCTCATTTATAAAATAGAGCTATTTATTTTCCGTAAACCTTCTTGATCCGCTCCATTGCCTCTTTTGTATTCGCAGTCGTACCAAATGCAGTCAGACGGAAGAATCCTTCTCCATTCTTACCAAATCCGCTGCCCGGTGTGCCGACCACATTTGCCTTGGCAAGCAGATCGTCGAAAAACTCCCAGGATTTCATGCCGTTCGGGCACTGCATCCAGATGTACGGTGAATTTTCGCCGCCGATGTGCCAGATGCCAAGCTCTTTTAAGGTCTCTGTCATGATCTTCGCATTGGTGCGGTATACGTCCAGGTGCTCGCGGCACTGTGCCATGCCCTCCGGTGAAAGAGCTGCCTCTGCGGCGCGCTGTACCGGGTAGGAAACGCCGTTAAACTTGGTTGTCTGGCGGCGCAGCCACATCTTGCGGATGGAAGAACCACCGCGCTCTAATTCAGACGGAACCACGGTATAGCCACAGCGGGTTCCGGTAAAGCTTGCCAGCTTCGAAAGGGAGCAGAACTCGATCGCGCAGGTCTTGGCGCCCTCAATCTCAAAAATACTTCTCGGAAGCGCCGGATCTGCTACGAAGGACTCATACGCCGCATCAAATAAAAGAATCGCATCCTGCTCGTTCGCATAGTCAACCCACTCTTTTAACTGCTCACGGTTGTACACACCGCCAGTCGGGTTGTTCGGGGAGCAGAGATAAATAATATCCGCTTTCTGTCCCTTCGGAGGCATCGGAAGAAAGCCATTTTCCACATTGGCATCCATAAATACGATCTTTCTGCCTGCCATCACGTTCGTATCCATGTAAACCGGGTATACCGGATCCGGGATCAGGACCGTGTTGTCCGCATCAAAGAGATCGAGGATATTTCCGACATCACTCTTCGCGCCGTCGCTGATGAATATATCCTCCGCCGCCACCTCAACCTGGAAGGACGCATAATACTTCTGAACTGCTACGCGCAGAAAATCATATCCCTGCTCCGGACCATATCCATGGAACGTAGCCGCCTTGCCCTGCTCCATAGCTGCTTTTGCAAATGCGTCAGCTGCTTTCTGGCAGATCGGAAGGGTTACGTCACCGATACCCATTTTGATTACTTTTGCCTCTGGATGGGCTTTGGTATACTCATCTACTTTTTTAGCGATGGTGGAAAACAGATAGCTTTCTTCCAGATTTTTATAGTTTTCGTTGATCTTCATACTTTATTTTCTCCATATTTTAAGAATTTTTTTCCTTTACCTCCAGAGCCGCTTTCACAAACTCCCGGAAGATCGGATGTGCGCGGTTCGGGCGGCTCTTGAACTCCGGATGGTACTGAACTCCCAGATAGAACGGATGTCCCGGAATCTCCATCGCCTCTACCAGCGTACCGTCCGGAGACTGTCCGGAAAAGATGGCGCCATGCTCCATATAAACTTCCCGGAACTTGTTGTTAAATTCATAACGATGGCGATGTCTCTCTTCGATCAGACCTTTTCCATACGCTTTCATCATCAGCGTATCCGGACTGATGCGGCACGGATATGCACCCAGACGCATCGTTCCGCCCATGTCAGCCAGATCCATCTGCTCTTCCATCAGGGCAATGACCGGATGCTTGCTGTCCGGCGCAAACTCGGTTGAGTTCGCATCCTCATAGCCTAACACGCCTCTGGCAAATGCGATCGCCGCGATCTGCATACCAAGGCAGATGCCAAAGTACGGGATATTGTTTCTTCTCGCATAATCAGCTGCCGCAATCATGCCCTCGATGCCTCGGATGCCGAAGCCGCCCGGCACGATGATACCGGTTGAATCGCCCAGGATTTCCGGTGCCGTCTCCGGGGTGATCGTCTCGCTATCCACCCAGTTGATCTCCACCTGCGCGCCATTTTCCCATCCGGCATGGTGCAGGGATTCTACGATCGACAGATAGGAATCGTGCAGTTTGACGTACTTGCCGACCAGGGAAATCTTGACCGTCTTGCTGCTGTTCTTGATGCGGTCCAGCATATGCTTCCACTCCGTCAGATCGCACTCCTGCGGCGCTTTCTCGATGCCCAGCTCGCGAAGCACGATCTTGGCAAGTCCTGCTTCCTCCAGCATGATCGGTGCCTCGTAGAGAACCGGAAGGGTCAGGTTCTCGATGACGCAGTCCTCTTTGACGTTGCAGAACAGTGCGATCTTGCGGAAAATGGACGGATCGTCCACCGGACGGTCACAGCGCGCCACGATGATATCCGGCATGATGCCGAAGGACTGCAGCTGTTTGACTGAATGCTGGGTCGGTTTGGATTTATGCTCGCCGGAAGATTCCAGATACGGAATCAGGGTTACATGGATGAAGAGGCAGTTGCTGCGTCCCGCCTCGCAGGACACCTGGCGGATGGCTTCCAGGAACGGCTGTGACTCAATATCGCCGGTTGTTCCGCCGATCTCTGTGATAACGATGTCCGCATCGGTCTTTTCCTGCACGGAATAGATAAATGATTTTATCTCATTTGTGATATGTGGAATTACCTGTACCGTCTCGCCCAGATATTCGCCGCGGCGCTCTTTATTTAACACATTCCAGTAGACCTTACCAGTCGTCAGATTAGAATAACGGTTTAAATCTTCATCTATAAAACGCTCATAATGTCCCAGATCCAGATCCGTCTCCGCACCGTCGTTTGTTACGAATACTTCGCCGTGCTGATACGGGCTCATGGTTCCTGGATCGACGTTGATATACGGATCCAGCTTCTGCGCTGCTACCTTAAATCCCCGTGCCTTCAAAAGACGTCCCAGAGACGCTGCTGTAATACCCTTCCCCAATCCTGATACAACACCGCCTGTCACAAAAATAAATTTTGCCATCTGCTTTTCCTCCTCTTCCTTTCTTTAAAATATTAATCCACTTTTTCCGTCATATATGATTCTGTCAGATTTTGCCTTCGCAAAAGATTTCAGCCTGCACGGATTCCGCAACCCTCAAAACGCAGAATCCATGCAGACCATCGTTCTTTTTAGTCGTTCTCATGCTCCTGAAGCACATAACCCGGAATCTGGATTTCTTCCGGTTTTTCCATCTGGCTCAGCTCTTTTCTAGCGGCTGCACCATGTGCAATGTGCGCGATGTCCACCAGTTCAACGTTGTCCTCGTTGTACTGGCTTTCCAGTGTCAGCGCCAGGACAGCCGCGGTATCAAGCGATGTCAGGCACGGAATACCAAGCTCGACTGCCTTTCTTCTCAGGCGGACACTGTCGCGTCCCGGCTGGCGTCCCGTCTTGGAAGTGGAAATTACATAGCTGATCTTTCCTTCTTCCAGCAGGGAAATGGTCGTCTCCTCGCCCTCTTTGGCTTCCTTCGGCTTCTTGACTAACGTTGAAGAAATGCCGACGCTGTTTAACCGGCTTGCAGTACCGGAGGTCGCGTAGATGTGGAATCCCATCGCCACGTACTCTTTGACCAGCTCGCGCAGGTCGCTCTTATCGGTATCGCGGACACTGATTAAGACGCCGCCCTCGCGCTTCATCGTATATCCGGCTGCTACCAGGCCTTTGAACAGCGCTTCCTCCATCGTCCGGGCGATACCCAGTACCTCGCCGGTCGATTTCATTTCCGGTCCGAGCTGTGTATCTACGTTGGACAGCTTCTCAAAGGAGAAGACCGGAACCTTGACTGCGTAGTACGGAGAGCACGGATACAGACCTGTCTCGTAGCCCATGTCAGCCAGCTTCTCGCCCATCATGATGCGGGTTGCCAGATCGACCATCGGCACGCCGGTTACCTTGCTGATGTACGGCACGGTACGGGACGAACGCGGGTTGACCTCGATGATATAGATCGTATCCTCATGCAGGACATACTGGATATTGATCAGACCTTTCGTATTCATGGACAGCGCCAGACGGATGGAATAGTCCACCAGACGGTCTTTCTGGCTCTCAGTCAGCATAAATGCCGGATATACCGCGATGGAGTCGCCGGAATGGACGCCCGCACGCTCGATGTGCTCCATGATACCCGGAATCAGAACCGTTTCTCCGTCGCAGATCGCGTCGACCTCCAGCTCGGTACCCATCAGGTATTTATCAATCAGGATCGCATTCTCAATCTTGTGTGAGAGAATAATCTTCATATACTCATGAATATCGGCGTCGTTGTACGCGATAATCATGTTTTGTCCGCCTAATACATAGCTCGGACGCATCAGAACCGGATAGCCCAGATGATTTGCCGCCTGGATTGCCTCATCCTCAGTGTAAACGGTCTGACCCGCTGCCTGTTTCATATTTAATTTTTTCAACAGGGCTGCGAAACGTCCGCGATCCTCCGCCATATCGATGCTGTCTGCCGGAGTGCCGAGAACCGGAATATTGTTCTCTACAAGGCATTTTGTCAGACGGATCGCTGTCTGTCCGCCAAAGGCCACAACTGCGCCGATCGGCTTCTCGATCCGGATAATATCCAGCACATCCTCCGGTGTCAGCGGCTCAAAATACAGACGGTCTGCTACGTTGAAGTCGGTGGAAACGGTCTCCGGGTTGTTATTTACGATGACAACCTCATAACCGGCTCTCTTTAACGACCATACGCAGTGAACAGAGGCGAAATCGAACTCGATACCCTGACCGATACGGATCGGACCGGAACCAAATACCATAACAACCGGTTTTCCGCTTGCATTCTCTTTAATAAATTCTTCTGCCTCATCTTCCTCGCCGAAGGTGCTGTAGAAGTAAGGGGTACTTGCCGTAAACTCAGCGCTGCAGGTATCAACCATGCGGTAGCATGCCGGAACATGCTTGATTTCCGAAAGCCCGGTCATCTCCTTGATGACTGCATCCGGGAATCCGTTCTGTTTGGCTTCCATATAAAGCGCATCGCTCAGAGTCTCAGACTGCATCCGGCGTTCCAGGGACAGGATATGCATCAGTTTATTTAAGAACCACTCGTCGATCTTGGTCAGCTCATGAATCTCGGCAACGGTCACGCCGCGCTTGAAGCTCTCATAGATTGCAAACAGACGCTCGTCATCCTGCGCCAGAATTTTTTCTCTCAGCTCTTCCACACTCATCGGCGCCAGTTTCTTCATGTTCAGGTTGTTCTGGGAGATCTCCGCGCCGCGGACTGCCTTCATGAGCGCCTGCTCAAAGTTGCGGCCGATCGCCATAACCTCGCCGGTTGCCTTCATCTGGGTACCCAGCTTCCGGCGTCCGTAAACGAATTTATCAAATGGCCATTTCGGGAATTTAACCGTTACATAGTCAAGGGCCGGCTCGAAGCATGCCATCGTCTCGCCGGTTACCTCGTTCGGGATCTCGTCCAGATGATAACCGATCGCAATCTTGGTTGCCACGCGGGCAATCGGATATCCGGTTGCTTTCGAAGCAAGGGCGGAAGAACGGGATACACGCGGGTTTACCTCGATAACGGCATATTCAAAGCTCTCCGGATTCAGCGCAAACTGGCAGTTGCAGCCGCCCTCGATGCCCATCGCCTGGATAATATTCAGCGCTGCGGAACGAAGCATCTGGTATTCCTTATCCGCCAGCGTCACAGCCGGTGCGATAACAATGGAGTCGCCGGTGTGGACGCCGACCGGGTCAAAGTTTTCCATCGAGCAGACCGTAATCTCGTTGCCGATGGCATCGCGCATTACCTCAAACTCGATCTCCTTCCATCCGGAAATACATTTCTCAACCAGAATCTGATTGATCGGTGACAGGCGGATACCCGCCTCCGCGATGTTGTAAAGCTCTTCTTTATTTGCCGCAATACCGCCGCCGGTACCGCCCAGGGTAAAGGCCGGACGCACGATAACCGGGTAAGAAATAACCTCGGCAAAATCAAGCGCATCCTCGATGGTGGTGACAACCTTGGACGGAATGACCGGCTCACCGATAGCTTCCATCGTGTCTTTAAAGCACTGGCGGTCCTCCGCCTTATCGATGGTCTCCGGGGACGCGCCGAGAAGCGTTACATTGTGGCTCTTTAAGAAACCTTCTTTGGCAAGCTCCATGGACAGTGTCAGTCCGGTCTGTCCGCCCAGGGTGGACAGGATGCTGTCAGGCTTCTCTTTTTCAATGATTCTCTTGACAAATTCCAGGGTCAGCGGCTCGATGTATACGTGATCCGCGATGGCGCTGTCCGTCATGATGGTTGCCGGGTTGGAGTTTACTAAAACGACCTCCAGACCTTCCTCTTTTAAAGCCCGGCACGCCTGCGTTCCTGCATAGTCAAACTCTGCCGCCTGACCGATGACAATAGGGCCGGAACCGATTACCATAACTTTTTTCAGGGATTTATTTAACGGCATGACGCGCCCTCCTTTTCCTTATAATCTCTCATCATCTGAATGAAACGCCCAAACAGCTCTTCCGTATCCTTCGGACCTGCACAAGCCTCTGGATGGAACTGGACGGTAAATGCCGGCATATCGTGGTAGGTGATGCCCTCGCAGGTGCCGTCGTTGACATTGATAAATGTCTCCTCCGCGCCCTCCGGCAGCGTATCGCGCAGTACCTCATAGCCGTGGTTCTGGCTGCTGATGTAGACGCGTCCGGTCGTCAGATCCTTGACCGGCTGGTTCGCACCTCTGTGACCGAATTTCATCTTTCCAGTCTTCGCGCCCTTGGCAATCGCCAGCAGCTGGTGTCCCAGGCAGATACCGAACATCGGTTTTCCAGCCTTCGTAATCTTTCGGATCTCCTCGATGATTTCCGGGTTGTCCTCTGGGTTGCCCGGACCGTTGGAAAGCATGATTCCGTCCGGATTCATCTTAAGAATCTCCTCCGCCGTTGTACCAGCCGGAAGGTCAGCCACGCGGCATCCGCGCCTGGTCAGCTCGCGGATGATATTTTCCTTTGCGCCGAAATCCCAGAGCACAATCTGGAACTTTTCTTTCTCATCCGCCGGTTTGATCTCACATTTCTTTGGTGTAACGGTTTCAACCGCCTTTGTAATGTGGAAGTTTTTCACTTCCTCCAGCTTTTTCGCATCATACGGCGGCTTCACCTCGGTCAGCCAGCCGTTCATCGAACCGGATTCACGAATGGTTTTTGCCAGCTTTCTTGTATCGATTCCATAGACGCCTGGAATGTTTCTTTCTTTAAAAAAGGTGTCAAGATCCCCACTGCATCTGAAGTTGGAAGGTTCCTGACACCACTCTTTTACGATATAGGCTGATAAATATACCTCTTCATTCTCAAAGTCCTGCGGAATCACTCCGTAGTTTCCGATTAACGGAAATGTCTGAACGACAATCTGTCCAAAATAGCTGGGATCTGTGATCGTCTCAAGGTATCCTGTCATACCGGTTGTGAATACGACTTCTCCGGTCACTTCACGTAAAGGAGCGCCAAAGCTTTTTCCCTCAAAATAGTCGCCGTTTTCCAACAGAAGATATACCGGTTTCTCCATCTGGTCACCATTCCTTTCTCTCTCGTACCCCGCCTTCTCAAACCGCTTCGTCGCCAGACCGCTTTTTCTGGTATTTGGACGATTTACCGCTTCCGTTTACATAGGATGTATGCGGCAACTGGCTCTTTTTACTGTCTGTTCCGGCAGTTTACTTTTTCATTCTCAATAACCTTACATTTGAGCAAATCCGTTTTCCTCAGATGCTTTTTTCACATCATTACAGACACATTTTATAAATTGTCTGATTATGCAGAAAAAGCGTCCATGAGCCTAAGCCCATGAACGCCCTTGTTCATATTCTGGAAGATTATAGCATAGGAAAGTTCTATGCGTCAAGAGATTTTTTATACATTTTTATGTGTTTTATACGTCATTTATGCATTTTTATGCATTTCTGTATATTGTTTTTCATTTTTTATTTATTATGCAAACATCAAGAATACATATGTAAGGATTTATTAAGGAATAAGTAACACGGTTGTCTATTCCATCCTGTATACTGTCTCTATTACTTAACAGGAGGTATTGATTTATGAGTCTCTTTCTTTTAGTTTTATTCCCACTAAGCTTTTTACTTGCCATTCTTGCTTTTTTTACAGGCAAAACTATGGCATCCATCCTTACGCTTGGCAGTTATGCCTGCTTTGCACTCTTTCTGCTGCTTTCCCTGCATGACATCAATCTTCGCATGATGGCTCAGGATATCAGCGGTATCCAGGATATCTATCCCTCTATTGAGTCTATCTGTATTCCTGCGTTTCTTGCCTTAAATGTAGTAGCTGGCTTCCGCGTTTTTAAGACTGCAAAAAAATAAGTGCTTGTTCTTATGCCTGTCTCTTTATATAATGATGTTAGGTCAAAAGAAATTTTGGCATTTTTGATTTAGGAGGTATTTTTTCATGGATAAAATCACCAGCTTCACCATCGACCATCTGAAACTGCTCCCTGGCGTCTATGTGTCCCGCAAGGATCGCGTGGGCGATCAGGTCATCACCACCTTTGATATCCGCATGACACGCCCCAACTATGAGCCAGTCATGAATACGGCGGAGGTTCACACCATCGAACACCTGGCTGCCACCTGGCTGCGAAATAACGAGGAGTGGAAAGACCGCGTCCTCTACTTCGGACCGATGGGCTGCCGCACCGGCTTTTACCTGCTTCTCGCAGGCGACCTGACATCCGAGGAGATCGTGCCGCTGATGAAAGGGCTCTTTACTTTCATGCGCGACTACAAAGACGAGGTTCCGGGTGCTTGTGCAAAAGATTGCGGCAACTACCTCGATATGAACCTGCCGATGGCAAACTGGCTGGCTGACCGCTTTCTGCGCGAAGTCTTAGATGGAATTGGTCCGGAGAGACTGGTTTATCCGGAATAAAAGACAAGAATGGCAGGCGGTATGCTTTGAAAAACGGCACACCACATTCTCGTTACTTTAGTGATGAGTTAGGTGTGCCAAATTTTT
>ULWR01015931.1_pt1 | contig 18492 bp, 15 predicted proteins | sample 1960531 | NCBI WGS metagenome assembly ULWR01 (sample SAMEA4835817, study PRJEB28245) | human gut metagenome | biome: gut microbiome; material: fecal sample | place: Denmark | collected 2008
CAATCAGATCGAGCCGTCCCAACGTGTACGACCACTGCGTGAAATGCGTGTGGCAGTCCCACAATCCGGGAATCACCCATATCTTCGAAGCAGCATCCGTTGGCCTTTCCGAAGGTCTCACCGAAGCTATTCGCCCGTGACCGACAGCAATGTCGACCGGCTTATCCGAACCTACGAAACACACGTTTTCAATCACACACGGCTCGTCCATACATCCTCATTTCAACGTGATGCCCTACCCGTGCCATGGTATCCCGCAGCAGCGCAGCAGCGCACGTTCGTCTCAATCAGGCATGCCGGCGGCCGACTGTTTATCCACATTTTTCGCGCATAACCTCGGTTATCCACTTATCCACTGTTTTTCGAATGCGGATGGACAACGTCCCATCCGAGGAATCAGAAAAATGCAACGTGCGTTACAGTTCATGCGCGAAGGCACGGATTCCTCGCAGGAAAGCCGTTGCAGGATCGCTCTGATTCGCAATGGGCTACCATGTCCGCAAGTCAACTGGAAGGTTCGACTGAACAATGGGAAAATCGTGCTTTTGGATATGGCCTATCCAGATATAAAAGTGGCCATCGAATACGACGGGAGACATCACGCCGGCCAATGGCTCGCCGACAGCAAGAGACGTGAAGCCTTGGAAGACGACGGTTGGGCATACATTCAAGTGACCGCCGAAAACCTTATGAACGACTTCGAGGAACGGGCACTCGCGCAACGCGTGGCCGACCGGATGAGCCAACGATTAAGCAAGCCCATCATGCTCTGTCAAAGAATGTCCTCAGGGAGGATACACATCCGCATAACGTCTCTCGCCAATGGAAGCAGAAAGATTCTCATCTGAAAGCCACTATATGCGGCAGATTTGTCATCCCCAGAAAAACCAAAACCGCTATATGTGGCAGACCAGACCGGTTTCAAGCCTCAAAAGACCCCAATCAGTACCCCCTAGACGAGATTTTCCTTGGGAGACTGCCACATATAACGGAAATCATTTTTCTGAAATGCCAAAAACTGCCACATATAGGACATTTCAAACTGAAAACACGGCATAGGCATATCCCTTTTTCGTCAGATCGAAGACAGTATTTCGAAAACGTCATCATCATCGACGACGAGGCTATCGATTTTGCGGCGGCCGAGTTCGCGCAGCCATTCGTCGGGTTCCGTATCGGCGAGCGCACGGATGTCGAGATGCAACGGCTTGTGCCTTCCGACCACCACCTCGTTAGCAGCCACAGCTTGGACCGGTCCGTCGAAATGGGCAAAGGCACCATCTGAAACATCCAGCCGATCCGTCCGACCCGAAAGGCGTGCGGCACTTCCCACCGATCCTTCCGTACCGTTCGAATTACCCGGGGCACCCGCACGGCCACCAATCGGACATATGCCCAACACCGCCGCATACATGTCATATAGCCCGCGTCGACGTACAGCGTATTCGGCATCAGATTCCTCCGCATGTTTTCTGCCGTCCACAATGTACGGCATTCCTGTGGTGATGTAGTGGAAGAAATGGCGATTGATGGCGTCGCATTCCGCCCGCATCACGTCATATACCACTTCCACACCGTTTTCCTCAAGAATGCAAAGTCCTTTGCCGGCCACGATGGGATTCGGATCGATCGAACCGACCACGACGCGCGTTATGCCGTGCGAAAGAATTAGATCGGTGCATGCCGGCTGCGATCCGACATGGCAGCAAGGTTCGAGAGTGTCGATGACCGTGGCTCCATGCATGTCGACACCATGCTCGTCGGCGTAGTCGAAGGCCATGCGTTCCGCATGCGGTCCGCGGTAGCGGTCGTGGTATCCGGCTGCGAGAATCTCGCCGTCGCGGACCACCACCGTGCCGACCAACGGATTCGGATTCACCCAACCGGCTCCCTTATGGGCCAGTTCCAGCGCCTGCGTCATGTATTTCCGATATTGAGGCATGTCATCCATGGTTCCAAGCATATTGCGTCGATTGCGGTCCCACATTTCAAAATCGCCACGAGACATTCCGTAAAAGGATAGGCGCGAACCGGTCATCCGTCCCATCGCCGTACGGCGTCGCACAATAACGCCATACAATGTTGGCAGACCAGCAAAGGAACCAGCGAGAGGAAACATCACATGCAGCGCGAAATCATGACGTCCATTCCGTTTTTGAGCCAGCCGTCGGCGGAGGCGCTCAATACGCCCGAGGATCTTGCCGTCGCGCAGGATCTCAAAGACACACTCGACGCACACCGCAACGGCTGCGTCGGCATGGCCGCAAACATGATCGGCGTCTCGAAGCGCATCATTGCATTCGTGGACGAGGATTTCGGCGGTCGCATCTTCGTAATGTTCAACCCGACGATCACCGCGCAGGACGGTGCCTACGACGCCTCCGAAGGCTGCCTGTCCCTCAAAGGCGAGCGCCACACGGTCCGCTTCCAGCGCATTGAGGTCTCGTATGCGGATCGCAAGTTCCGCGAACGCCATGCCACGTTCACTGGCTTCACCGCGCAAATCATCCAGCACGAGATCGATCATTGCGAAGGCATTATCATTTAACGACTTTTTCAGGCATGGCACCTAGCGGCTTTTCGGGCGCTCCATCTAGCGACAGGCTTAGGAAAAATCGTTTGATGTAACAATCATACGTAACCGCTTTACGCTACAGTTTCCGTAATGCACCGTAAGGCAGTATCAAAGGAGATTTCATGGGTGTCATCGATATGTTCAACGATTTCGTCAAACTCATTGAAAGCGAGTCCCTGCCCGTCGAAGCCGTTGCGATTGCGGATGGCGACGACATTATCGCGGAACGTCATTTCGTTCCCGACCAGGATCGCAATATTTATTCCCATACGAAAAGTTATGTTTCGACGGCTATCGGCATTGCAATTGAAGATGGCTTGCTGTCGCTCGATTCGCGATTGGTCGACTCATTCCCTGAGTATGTTCCCTCCGATGCGCAACTGGAGTTGGGTCAGATCACGCTGAGGCACTTGCTGACCATGTCGAGCGGTTTCAATCATGCGTATTTGATGAACCCTGACCGGCGCAGTGGTGTTGGTGCGCCTGATTATTTACGGTACATGTTCTCTCGCAGGGTTGAGGTAGAGCCCGGCAGCACGTTCTGCTATTCGTCTGCGGATTCTGATTTAGCGGGCCGCATGTTGGAGCAGGCTGCCGGCATGCGTCTTGGCGAGTATTTGTATGGCATGATTTTTTCCAAGTTGGATCAGGGTTGGCCTGTTTGGGAATGTGACCCGCAAGGTCATCCGATTGCAGGCGGCGGGATCTACATGTCGCTTGCGAATATGTTGAAACTTGGCCAGGTCTATTTGAATGATGGCACTTGGCATGGCACGCGCATTGTCAGCGAATCGTGGGTCAAGCAGGCTTCCGGTAAGCAGATCGACACTCCGTATAGCAATATTTGGACGTGCGGTTATGGCTATCAGTTCTGGATGTCGCCTTATGAGGGGGCATATCGTGCGGATGGTGCGTACGGTCAGATCACTACGGTTTTGCCGAAGCAGGGTTTGGTTGTTGCGATTCAATGCCCGGAATCTGGCGATTTCGACAATATCGTTCGTCCTGCTTTGCATGAGCATCTGCTGCTTCCGCTTACTGCCTGAGCGCACGACTTTCGCCCATACCGCCGTGTAGATGGGGTATGGGATAATCATGCACGGTATTGTGCGTGGGTTGCGTTCCGGAATCCTTGATTGAGTTTCCGTTGACCGCTCATGCAACACGCTGGAATTCCAACGTTTCTTAAGGATGGAACACAACATTGGCTGAATTCATTTACCAGATGATCAAGGCCCGCAAGGCTTACGGCGACCGTGTGATTCTCGATGACGTGACTTTGAGCTTCCTGCCAGGCGCGAAGATTGGCGTTGTTGGCCCGAACGGCATGGGTAAGTCCACGCTGCTGAAGATCATGGCCGGACTCGACACCGTGTCTAATGGCGAGGCTTCTTTGACTCCGGGTTATACCGTCGGCATTCTGCAGCAGGAACCGCCGCTGGATGACACCAAGACTGTTGGCGAGAACATCAAGATGGCGTTCGGTGAGATCGCTGAAAAGGTGGCTCGTTTCAATCAGATTGGCGAAGAGATGGCCAATCCGGATGCCGATTTCGATGCTTTGATGGATGAGATGGGCAAGCTGCAGAACGATATCGATGCTGCAAACGGTTGGGATCTTGATTCTCAACTTGAGCAGGCTATGGATGCTTTGCAGTGCCCGGATCCGGATACTCCGGTGACGGTGTGCTCCGGTGGCGAACGCCGTCGTGTGGCATTGTGCAAGCTGCTGCTGGAAGCTCCTGATCTGCTGCTGCTTGACGAGCCTACCAACCATCTTGATGCCGAGTCGATTCTGTGGTTGGAGCAGTTCCTGCACCAGTACAAGGGTGCCGTCATCGCCGTTACCCACGATCGTTACTTCATGGATAACGTGGCTGAGTGGATCTGCGAGGTCGACCGTGGTCAGTTGTACCCGTATAAGGGCAACTACACCACGTACTTGGAGACGAAGGCCAAGCGTATGGAGATCCAGGGCGCCAAGGACGCCAAGCTCGCCAAGCGTTTGAAGAGCGAACTTGATTGGGTGCGTTCTTCGCCGAAGGCCCGTCAGGCTAAGAACAAGGCTCGTCTGGAACGTTACGACCAGATGGAGCAGGAGGCTCGTAACAATAAGAAGCTTGACTTCTCCGAGATTCAGATTCCGGCTGGTCCGCGTCTGGGCTCTACTGTGCTGGAAGCCGAGCATATTCACAAGGCGTTCGGCGACCGCGTGCTCATCGACGATTTGAGCTTCACGCTGCCGCGTAACGGCATTGTCGGCGTGATCGGCCCGAACGGCGTGGGTAAGTCCACCCTGTTCAAGACCATTGTCGGTCTTGAACCGTTGACGTCTGGCTCGTTGAAGATCGGTGAGACCGTGCAGATCAGCTATGTCGATCAGAATCGTGCTGGTCTTGACCCGAATAAAAACCTGTGGGAGGCCGTGTCTGACGGTCTTGACTTCATCGAGGTTGCCGGCGTTGAAGTGCCGACCCGCGCGTATGTGGCGTCCTTCGGTTTCAAGGGTTCCGACCAGCAGAAGCTCACCGGCGTGCTGTCCGGTGGTGAACGCAATCGTCTGAATCTTGCTTTGACTCTGAAGCAGGGCGGCAACTTGCTGCTGCTCGACGAACCGACCAACGATCTTGATGTTGAAACCCTTGAATCGCTTGAAAACGCACTGCTTGGCTTCCCGGGCTGCGCTGTGGTGATTTCTCACGACCGTTGGTTCCTCGACCGTGTGGCCACGCATATTCTCGCATGGGAAGGCGATGATGAGAATCCGGCCAAGTGGTACTGGTTCGAAGGCAACTTCCAGGCCTATCAGGAGAACCGTGTGGCCCGTCTTGGCGAAGACGCGGCTCGCCCCCACCGTCTCCATCGCAAGCTGACCCGCTAAGCCGTTAAGCAGACAGTCCAGTGGACTGTTCGTAGGGTCAACTTGAGTGAGGCGACAACCGAACGAGGGTAGCAATGAGTCTTGCGAAGCAAGTCCATAATTGCAGGGCCGGTTAACCCCATATTTCAGTAAAGCGCCGTGCTTCGTTACGAAGTGCGGCGCTTTGCCGTATGCGAATCGTTTGACGATTACCTGCCATTCACGCTTCTCACGCATTCGTTACAAAACAATCCGGCGAAATTTACCGCCCTTGCGTAGACTCGAATCCGGAACGAAGCGTTACCTATGTGACTCAAAAGAATCGAGGAGTGTCATGACAGAAACGGCAATCACACCATTGCAACGGTTAGCAAAGGTGCTTCAACTGGGCACGCCGTCCATGTACCGCAATCATATGTATGTGAATGGTGAAAGCCTGTATTTCCCCACTGGCCGCGTGTATGGCGGTCAAGTGATTGCACAGGCTATGATGGCCGCATCCAAAACGGTGTCGCCGTCTCGCCTGCCGAATTCGATTCATGGCTATTTCATTTCTGCCGGTGATATTCGTCAGGATTTGCTGTTTGATGTGGAGAATCTGCGTGATGGCCGCTCGTTTTCAGCTCGTCGTGTAAATGTCACGCAGGCTCAGGGTTCGATTCTTACCGCCATCGCCAGTTTTCAGGAGCAGGGTCAGGAGGGTGTTGAGTTCGCCGATCCGATGCCGGAGGGTGTACCGGAGCCGGAAGCGTTGACCAGCGCGAAGCAGCTTATGGAACCATTTGCCGAGAAGTCTTCGTTTGCCAAATATTATGCGGAAAAGTCGCCGTTCGACATTCGTCATGTGACGCGCACGATTATGTTGGGTGCCGATAAGAAGAGCGCCAGCAATGATTCCGGTAAACAGATGGTGTGGATGAAGGCTGATGGCACGGTTGATGTTCCGCAGGTTATGCATCGTGCGATGTTGGCGATGGGTTGCGATCAGGTGATGTTGGAGCCGGTGTTACGTCGCGCTGGGTTGAGTATTGCCACGCCTGGTATTTCGTTCGCTTCGATCGATCATTCGATGTGGTGGTATCGCGATATTGATATCACTCAGTGGCATTTGTATGTGCAGGATACGCCTACTGCAGCTCACGGCCGTGGCTTGGGTCAGGCAAAGGTGTATACGCAGGATGGTGAGCTTGTTGCCTGCATGACACAGGAGGTGATGCTTCGCGTTCCCGAAGAGGATCTGAAGAAGTGAGGTAATCAGACTTTCGATTGTGTCGCTGATTTGGTAGCCGCGGCCGCGTAACGATTGCGTTGCGTGGCCGTTTTCATTTTCGGACTTTCCGGGCCGTCGATTGGTGGGATTTGGCACAGCCACTCCCCCGCAATGCCAATGATCATATCGATTATGCATACGATTGCCGCGATCGCGCATTCGAGGATAGCTTGGCTGTAGAACGTTGCCTCGCCATGCGGCAGGCTCATGATGAGCTGCCCACCATACCAGCCGGCTAACGACGCTCCTGCCACGCCCAACGCTTTGCACGACACCAGTGTGGCAAACGCCTTCTGCGGGTCCAAAGGTTTCAGCTGCGCGCGTTTTTCGGGATCTGTGGTGGTGTATTTGTGGATCTGCAATGCCATATAAAGCACGACGAATCCCAAAATCGCCAACACCACGGGCACAATCCATGGAGCGCCGACCAATGGAAAACCTGAAATCTCGCCATATTTCGCCAATCCTATTCCGGCAAGCAATCCTAATGCGGCAGCGAGAACGTAGCACCACCAAGGGGTTCTGCGCGCTTTCATAGCGTACCTCCGATAATCCAATTGTCGGTCAGCAGTCCTACCTGCGCGGCATCGGGGGCCATGGCTAGCAGGAATGATACCGGATCCTTACCCAGTCGCGCATCGGGATCCATGTCGAGCCATGGCGCAAGCACTGCGGCATGATTGCGTGCGGTGGGCCACGGCACCTTGCAGTCTGGTTCGTCGCATTCCACGCCTTCCATGTCGATCAGGTCGAGATCAAGGTCTTCGCCAATGGAGGCTTCCACATTGCCTAATGCTTCGATCAGATCATGGGCGCCCATGCGCGTGGAAATCTGGATTACCGCAGCCATTTTGTCGGGGAGTCCGTCGAGTTGGCTCACATGGTAGAGGGGTGAGATGCCCTCGACTTGGTTGCCGGGAATGCCGTCCAACGTGACAATGGCCATGCGGAACTGCTGTTCGGCATCGGTTGCTGGGCTGTCGAGTGAGATCACCGCACGTTTCGATGCGGGTTCTGGCTGTGCAGAAGCAAGTGCCGCCGCTTTGGCTGCGGCGGTTCCTTCCGGCAGATCGCTGGAATCGATCGCACCATACGCTTCGTCCATATCATCCGCATCGCCCGCATTATTGGCATCGCAGGCAAGGTCGTCGATACCGTAGCCGGTCGGACTTCCCACCATCCAATCATCAGCGATTTCGTCGATATGGTCGCGGTCGGATGCCTCGTGCAATAGCTGGGCCACGGAACCGGCATGTTCGCCCGACAATTCAGCGTCCGGCTCGAGTGCCAGCCACGGCCCTAACACAAACGCACGCTGCCATGCACGGGGGTGAGGCAGCGTCAGATCCGGATCATCGTTGCTCTGCCCGTCAAAATCGATGATATCCAGATCGAGTGTGCGCGAAGTCCAATGATCGGTACGCACTCGACCATGTTCGACTTCGATGCGCTGCAGTCCTCGCAGCAGTTCCATTGCCGACAGTTTGGTGGTCACGGAAACAACCGCATTGTAAAAGTCGGGGGTACCATCGGGCATACCCCACGCATCGGTACGGTACAGCGGCGAAACGCCCGTAACCTGAGTAGATGCCAGTCCGTCGATCGAACGCACCGCGTCACGCAAGGTGGCCGCCACATCGCCTTGGTTACCACCCATGGCAATGATGGCATGATGCACTTGCGATGCAGCCGAAGTTGTTTCACGGGAACGTTCCACGGTTACGCTCACGTCGTCGAATGGTACGACGATTGGCGCGCTCGGCTTGTGCACGGTCACCTGCGTCTGTGCCACGGCAGGATATTCAAGAATCATGCTGGCGATGCGATCAGCGAGTTTTTCGATGAGATCGACATGTTCGCCTTCGATGATGGCGACTATTCCTTTGGCGATGGCACCGTAATCGACGGTGTCCCGTAGGTCGTCGGAATGCCCGGCTGGCGCAAGATCAAGAAACAACGTGGCGTCGACAACGAACGTTTGCGCACGCTCATGTTCGAAATCAAGCACTCCGTGTTTGCCGACCGCGCGAACGCCAGTCAATCGAATCTGATCCATGCCAGCCTTTCTTTGCATATCTCAAGGTTTAATGGTGGAAATGCGTTGCCGCACCTACGCTGTCGGGAACGCACGACGTATGCGAGCACCGTGCATCAGTCGTTAGCGAAGGCACGCCACGCGTTGCCGATCGCCACCGCGTCGCGGCTTTTCTCCACGTCATGCACGCGCACGGCCCACGCTCCATGTTCGGCACATAGTGCGCTGATGGCGGCGGTCGCATTGTCTTTGCTATCCATGTCTGGCTGGTCAATACCAGCATCGGCAAGCGCCGCGCCGACGAATCGTTTGCGCGAGGCTCCAATCAGCACCGGATACCCGGTAGCATTGAACCTCTCCAATGCCGTCATCAGCGGGAAGTTATGCTCGACGCTCGGTTTGGAGAATCCAAGACCCGGATCGATGATGATTTGTGACGGTGAGACGCCTGCCTGAAGCACGTCGTCGACCTGCTTCATGAGTTCGTCATACACGTCATCCACCACGCCATTGGCGTACACGGACGTATCAGCGTCAGGCACGTCGCCTGCGGAGCCGGCAAGCCAGCCGCGCCAATGCTGCACAATGTAAAGGCTTTCCGCATGCTCGGCCACCACATGGGGCACTTTGCAGTCCAGCCGACCGCCAGACACGTCGTTGATGATCTGCGCACCATGCTCCAGCGCCATGCGAGCCACCGATGCGCGTGTGGTGTCGATGGACAGCACCGCACCTTCCGGAATCAACGCATCCACGGCACCTAGCACGCGGGTTTGCTCGTCTTCCTCGCTGACGCGTTTGGCTCCGGGGCGAGTGGATTCGGCACCGATGTCGATGATATCGGCGCCGGCTTTCATCATCGCCTCGCCGTGCGCTTTCGCATTCGCGGGATCGAGCCACAGCCCTCCATCGGAGAACGAATCCTCCGTAATGTTGAGCACGCCCATCACCAGCGTACGGTCACTATCATGAATCGCTTTCATATCAATGGTCATCCGGCTTCCCTCCTATATCCGGTTATTGCTATTTACGATTCGACTTGCTGCGGCCGCATCGATCACGTATGCTGCGACAGGATCAGGCTCATGGCTTCGGCTCGCGTCGTCGCGTCTCGCATGCAACCGCGTACCGCCGACGTGACCGTGCGCGATTGCGCTTTCTTCACGCCACGCATGGCCATGCACATGTGGTCGCATTCGGTGACCACGATCACGCCACGTGCTTCGATGCCTTCCATCAGCGCGTCGGCCACCTGTTGGGTGAGGCGCTCCTGCACTTGCGGACGGCGGGCATACAGTTCCACCAGTCGTGCAAGCTTGCTTAGGCCCGCCACTTGGCCGTTTGACGGAATATAGCCGACATGGGCTACGCCATGGAACGGCAGCAGATGATGTTCGCATACCGAGAAGAGTTCAATATCGCGTACCAGCACCATTTCGTCAGTATCGACTTTGAACTTGGTTTTCAGTACTTCCTCGGGGCCGTGGCCAAGGCCTGCGAACAGCTCCTTGCAGGCACGCCCGATACGGTCTGGGGTGTCGAGCAGGCCTTCACGGTCCGGATCTTCGCCAATGGATTTTAAAAACAGACGTACTGCCTGGCGCACGCCTTCCTCGTCATAGCCGACAGGCCCGGCCGCATGGGCGGCACGGGCCTTGTCGTCGAAGAGGGTATCGAATTCTTCGGTATCGCTCATCAGTTGGTCAATCCTGCGCTTTTCTTCAGGGATTCGGGAATCGGAACCGGCGGAATGTCGGAATCCGGGCGCTTGCTGTCACTCAGCCACACTTCACGCTTCGGTGCCTTCTTGACATTAGCGAAGATTTCCGCGAGCTCCTTTTCGTTGAGTGTTTCCTTGACGAGTAGCTGACGTACAAGCTCGTCAAGAATCTCACGATTTTCGTTGATGACGTTCCACGCTTCGGTATGCGCGGTTTCCACCAGTTTGAGCACTTCCTCGTCGATGATTTCGGCGGTGCGTGCGGAATACTTGTGGTTCAGCGATCCAAGGTCGCTCTGCTCGTCATCAGACCACTTGATGGCACCCAGCTTGTCGGAGAAACCGTAATCGAGCACCATCTGACGTGCGATGTTCGTCGCCTTTTCGATGTCGTTGGAAGCACCGGTGGTCGGATCGTGGAACACGACCTCTTCCGCGGTACGACCGCCCATGGCGTACGCCATCTGGTCGAGCAGCTGGTTGCGCGACATGGAATATCGGTCTTCGGTAGGCATTACCGCAGTGTAACCGAGCGCACGGCCACGCGGCAGAATGGTGACCTTGGTGACCGGATCGGTATCGTTCATGGCGGCTGCCACCAGCGCGTGACCACCCTCGTGGTATGCGGTGTTGCGCAGTTCGTCGAGCGCCATGCCCTTGGAACGGCGCTTCGGGCCCGCCTGCACGCGGTCGATGGCCTCATCGATGGCACGATTGTCGATCAGCTGCGCACCGGCGCGGGCGCACAACAATGCAGCTTCGTTCAGCACATTGGCCAGATCGGCGCCGGTGAAGCCCGGCGTACGCACGGCAATCATATGCAGATCGACGTCAGGCACGAACGGCTTGCCCTTGGCGTGCACCTTCAAAATAGCCTCGCGGCCTTCCAAATCAGGCGCTTCGACGGCCACCTGACGGTCGAAACGCCCCGGGCGAAGCAGTGCCGGATCAAGCACGTCGGGGCGGTTGGTCGCGGCGATGATGATCAGATTGGTATCGTTATTGAAGCCGTCCATCTCAACTAGCAGCTGGTTCAGCGTCTGCTCACGTTCGTCGTGGCCACCGCTCATACCGGAACCGCCACGCTTACGACCGACGGCATCGATCTCATCGATGAAGATAATGGCCGGAGCGTTCTTTTTGGCCTCATCGAACAGGTCGCGCACACGAGATGCGCCAAGGCCCACGAACATTTCCACGAAGTCGGAGCCCGACATGGAATAGAAGGGCACGCCGGCCTCGCCTGCGATGGCTCGTGCCAGCAGCGTCTTACCGGTACCTGGAGGGCCGTAGAGCAGCACGCCACGCGGAATACGGGCACCCAAAGCCTTGTATCGAGATGGATCCTTCAGGAAGTCCTTGATTTCTTCGACTTCCTGCACGGCAGCCTCTTCGCCGGCCACGTCGGCGAACTTGGTGGTCGGGGTCTGACCTTCGAGCAGCTTGCCGCTGTTTTTCTTGCCACCCATACCGAACATGCCGCCGGCACCGCCCATACGGCTCATCATGAACCAGAACAGACCAAAGATAATAAGGAACGGCAGCAGCGAGGTCAGCAGATACGTCCAAATGCTGCTCTGCTGCATGGTCGCCGTCCAGCCCTTGACCGGATCAGCCTTCTGCACGGCCTTGACCACGGTTGCGGACTGCGCGTACGTGTAGTAGAACTGCACGTTTTTTCCGTAGTTCTTCATACGCCCGGTATCCGGGTCGGTAGCGGAGTAGTCGCTCTTAAGCTTGAGCTTGACCTGCTGGGTGTTGTCTACGATCTGCGCGTATTCAACATTGTTGCCGTTGAGGATCTGCAGACCATCCTTGGTGTCGATGGTCTGGGAACCAGTTCCGACGAAAATCTGGAACATGGTCACGGCAAGCAATGCTACAACCACAACCCACAGCCATGGGGACTGCCAGAACGGACGTGGACCGCCATTGGATCCGTTGCCGTTGGACTTATCGCCATTGCCGTTGGAATCGTTGCCATTGCCGGCGTTATTGTTGCGTCCAAACGGATTGGTGAACGGGTTATTGCCGCCGCCGTTGTTATTCGGCGACTGGCCCGGACCAAGAAAACTCATGCCTGACCTCCTTCATACACTTCCGGCTTCAGCACCGCGATCGAATCAAGGTTGCGGTATCGCTCGTCATAATCCAAGCCGAAACCGACCACGAATTCATCGGGAATCTCACGTCCCTTATATTTCACAGGAACATCCACCTTACGGCGCGCCGGCTTTTCCAACAGCGCAAAAATCTCCACGGAAGCGGCACCGCGGCTCTTGAGCTCATCGACGAGCCACGCCAACGTGACGCCCGAATCGATAATGTCTTCCACAATAAGCACGTGACGACCGCGAACATCGGTGGACAGATCCTGCCGCACGGTGATCTTGCCGCTCGATTGAGTGCCGGAACCATAGCTCGACAAGCTCATGAAATCCATCTCCGCATGGATGCTCATGGCCTGCGAGAACGCCGCAAGCGTGTTCACTGCACCCTTAAGCACGCAAACCAGCAGCGGGTTCTTGCCACGGTAGTCTTCACTGGCCTGAGTCGCAGCATGGTTGATGATGTCGGCAATCTCTTCTTTGCTGATCAGCTCGTGATCAATATCTTCTTGTACGTCAGCGATTCGCATGCCCACCATCTTGGCACACGCGAATGACGTGTTTCTGGCGATATGCTGAATATCCGCTGGGAAGACTCACACCTTTCTGGCCGTGCCAGTCGCAGATCAGCCTGTCGATCCCTTCAACCTGCCGCGCCATGCACGAAATGCCTGCTTCTGCAAGCGAGCGCACAATCACCCGTCTTCTGATGGCAATGTCTTGCGATTGCAACGCACGCACGTCGATGATTATCTCGCCGTTGTTCACGGTTACGCCCTGTTCGCACACGCGTTGCGCCACACCGTCAAAATATGCGCGATCGTCTTCGGCAAGCCTCGCTCCAAGCGCAAGTTTCGACACAACGTCGCTTCCCGCAAATGATTCAAGATATGGCATGAGATCGTGCCGTATTCGGGATCGCAGCGGATAGTTCGCGGGAAGAGACTCGTTTCCGCCCGAATCCCCCACATCCGGCCCATTTGTGGGATCGTCCCACCAGGCAAGCCGCAGATCCTCGCAGATGCCGGTGGTTTCTTCGCGGGTCATATTCAGCCACGGGCGTAGAAAACGCACCCCGTCTCGTATGAAGGAACCGCTCATACCACAAACCGCATCAAGGCCCACGGAACGCAACAAACCGATGATCACGGTTTCCGCCTGATCGTTTTTCGTATGAGCCAGCAGCACGGCCGAAGCGTCGGAACATGCGTCGACAATCGCATGGTAGCGTGCTTCACGCGCCGCTGCCTCAACACCGATGCCGCGGGAGTCGGGTACGTCAATCGCACGAACACGAACTGGGTCAAGACCCAATGCAACGCAACGATCGGCGGTTGTTTGCGCGACCTCGGCAGAGCCTTGCTGCAACTGATGGTCGATGATAATCGTCCCGCATCGCAATCCCAATGAAGCGCATGTTTTCGCAGCAACAGCAGCCAACGCCATCGAATCGCGTCCACCGGAACATGCCACCATAATCAGAGGAGCGTCAGCATCGGGCGTGTGCTCGCCATGGCGGGCGAATCGGGCATCCTGCAATCCAAATCCGGCCGATTCCAGCGCGGCCCGCAACTCGCCGACACCCTTACGCAAACGAGACGAATACACCATGGCATCACAGCTTCGGCAGCGCGGCCACAAAAGTGTCGATAGCGGATTTCGCGGCCTCGAAATCATCGGGATTGTTGACAATCACGGCAAAGCTCAACGCGCCTCCGTTGTGACGCGACACATTGCCGGTCATGGAGGTCACGTCTCCCAAACTGCCGGTTTTGACACGGATGAGACCAGCCTCGTTGCCATCGTTCAAACGATTCGCAGCAGTGCCCACGAACCCCACGACTGACAGTCCTTCGGCAGCGGCAGCTCCGGCACCGCTCGTTAGGTTGCGTTGCTGCACTTCAAGCAGGGTACGCGCGGTGAGTTTGGCCTCCTCGGACAGACCCGAACAGTTGGACATGATGAGACCTTCGGTGGAGATTCCCTGCTGAACCAGCACCTGTTCAACTGACTGCACAGCCCCGGTCGGCGAATCGTCGGCGCCGAGATGCAAAGCCAGCAGTCTGCCGAATTCCTCAGCCAGGGAATTGTCGGAATGCCGAAGCATGAACGCCATGATCTCATTCAGCGATGCGGAACGCACGGCCGCGATGGGACTGGTGCCCTCGGGGACCGTTCCCTGTTCCACGGAAGAGTTCACGGCAATACCGTGTTCAGCCAAGCGTTGCGCGAACACCTGTGCGGCCTCGCGGGCTGGCTGCGTGCTCAAAGCTGGGTATGTGCTGAACATATCGGGATCTGCGGGATCGGCACCGTTCCAATTGCGCCCGCCGTCCACCGCCATGGACGAGGTCGGCGCGTAGTACACGTGGTTTGAATCGAGTTCGGCGATGCCACTTGGCCAACGGTCGTTACCGAACAGGGAATCATCGTAGACAAGCGTCACGGAAGTGATGCCCCGCTGACGTAACGCCTGGGCCGTGTTCGCGGCAAGCGTTCCCAATCCAGCACGCCCATTGATATGCGACGAATCGGACGCACCGGCACCGAGCAGCATGTCGCCATTGCCTTTGAGCACCAATCGCGAAGTGCCGTCCTCGCACTGTTCCAGATAGGTTTGCGTGTCCAGAGTCTCGCCCATGTCAAGCGTGGTCGCCACCGCATATGCCGTCAACGTTTTCATGGTGGATGCCGGCGTATACGACTTGTCGAGAGCATGCTCGGCGACCACATTACCGGCCGCATCGGCGATGGCGATGGCATATTCGTCACCGAAGTCGGAGGCGGCCGTTGCGAATTGGTTGATCAGCGCCTTCGCCGCAGCTGCATCCACGGTTTTTGAAGCGTCAAGCCCTCCGACCACCGTTGCCGCAGGAACGGCGTTGCCCGGCGTCTTGGCGGTGATGTGTTCGACCTCCTGCAGGGTAAGAACGCCCGGCAGCTTGTCGAAAATGTCGGCCACGACGTAGCCAACGCACAATACCGTAGTGAGCGCCACGGAAAGCGCCACCGTGATGTATCGACGACGTTTCACATGCCGGTATTCAGCCGAATCATCCATGGAACAGCAACACTCCAGTCATAAGCAGAAATCGAAATGAAAACGAAAAAGCAGGAAACGCGAAAGCCAGCGAACGAACGTCATCCTTTATGCTCGATTGGCTTCCATTCCGACTTGGCGAACATCGCCTGGAACGAGATCGGCACATAGCTGAACATGTAGATCGGGAAGCTCAGCACGTACGCGAACAGCTCCTTGTTGGTGGCACCAATCTGATCGCGTTCCACAATAATCGTCAACGCGGCCAACGCCATCATGCCGATCACCGACGTCACAATGCCGGACGTCCAACCGGCCAACGAGCTCAACTGGCTCTGCCATGTAACGAATCCACATGCGGCAAACAGCAAACCAAGCAGAATGCGCACAATACCGATTACCGTGAACGGACACAACAACAGCGTGAAATCAACGGCGGAGAAATCGCGTTCCCTGATGGCACGTTTGATCAAAGCCGGCCCGTAATAACGGAACACTTGCAGGAAGCCCTTGCTCCAACGCAAACGCTGACGCCAGCTCTGCGCGAAGGTGACAGGCTGCTCGTCATACAGAACCGCGGTACCGCAATAGCCAATACGATCGCCGTGTAGCAAGGAATCCATGGTGAATTCCAAATCCTCAGTCAGCAAATGGAATTTCCAACCATTATTGCGACGCATGATCTCCCGCGAGAACATGAAGCCAGTACCCCCTACATGGCAGCTGTTGCCGAGCCACATGCGCGAGGCCGACAGGAATCGAGATTCACGAATGAACCACAATGCAGAACCGGAAGAGACCCAATTGTCGGACAAATTCACGGAATTACGGTAGCTGGTGAGAATCTTGAATCCCGACTGGAACGCCTTGTTCATCTCTTCGACGTAATGCTCGTCAAGCTTGTTGTCGGCATCGAACACGAAGAACGCGTCGTATGGATCGGACGCGCCGGATTCGTTCATCTGGTCAAGCAGATACGTCAATGCGTAGCCCTTGCCCACGAGCTCCTTGTTGAAACGCTCGATCACATGGCATCCCATATTGCGTGCCACTTCGGCGGTATTGTCGGTGCAATTGTCGGCAACGAGCCAAATGTCGATCAGCTCGCTCGGGTACGTCTGCGTTTGGATGCAAGTAATGAGGTTGCCGATGACGTTCGCTTCGTTCCGTGCAGAAATCAGCACCGCATACCGCTTGTCCATCGGCGCTTGTGGGAATCTGATCGGCTTGGTGAACAGCGAGATAAGAATGCATACCGCCTGATAGACCATGCCTGCGCCGCCGACAATGACCAGCAGAATGTCAAGTACGCTCAGCAGTACCATTAACGCCACCTACTTCTTGGATTGTCATCCGCGTTTTTCGTGCTTCCTTCAGCTTCCCGCGATTCGTCGTTCTTCCGTTCATTGCCGGATTCCGATTTTTCGTTGGATTCCTGCGATGTGTTTTCGCTCTCAAGACCCTGCAATGGCTTGTGTTCCGTTTTGTCCAACACGTGCTTCGGAATGGCGACGGTTTCGTTCGATTCCAGCGATTCCTCGGAACGGCTGATATTGTACGCCTGCTCCTGTAACTGCCGCACTTCGTCGGAAATCGGCACATGCGCACTGGATCCCTGCACCGCACGAGGCATATTGTGCAGATGCTCGCTGATCACTTCGGCGCCTTCCACCAGCTTCGACTTCTTTTCAGGCACCGGATCGTCCATCAACGGGGAATCGACCAGCTCGTACCGCTTTGTATAAGTGCGGAAGATCGTCTGCACGGACGCGACCACCGGCAATGCGAGGAATGCTCCAAGCGCGCCGAACAGCGAAGTGAACGCCAGCACCGCGAGAAACGCCACGGCATCGTTTACATCCATGGTGCGCTGGGAGATCTTCGGCGCGAAGATCAGATTCTCGATCTGCTGATACACGCAGATGAACATCAGCACCACCACGGCCTGCCACAATCCGCAGCTGCCCCACGCGAACAGCACCGGCAATGCGCCGCCGATATACGTGCCCAGCATAGGAATGAACTGCGAAACCATACCGCAGAACAGCGCCAACGGTAGCCAATAGGGCACGTGCAGCAGCATCAGACAGATTCCAGTGAAGAACGCGTTCAGCAATGCGAGAATGGCGCGGGAGAACAGGAATGACGAGATCTGGCTCTGGCTCACCGTCCACACGAACAGGAATCGGCGCTGAGCCGCCGGAGCCATCCATTGGCATGCGGCACGACGCAGTTTCGGACCAGCCGCTGAAATGTAATACGTGGTCATGATTACTGTCATGAGGTTGATCAGGAACGAAAACAATCCCGACACCGTATTCAGCGCGGTACCCGCGAAATCGGTGACCCACGACGTTTGAATGTTCTTCAGAATCTCATTGCCGAGATTATTGATCTCAGGAAGTTGGAAATTCGCGTATTGACTGACGAACTGGCACATCTGCTCATACAGGTCGGGCAGACCGTTCACCAATGCGATCACCTGCTGCACAAACAAGTTGCCGAACAACGTGAAGAGCACTCCGAGAATCACGGCCAGCATCAGCAGCGAGAACAGCGAGGCGAACGATCGTTTCCAGCCATGCTTGACCAGCGGCACCACCATCGGCTCTACCGCGAGCGCGATGAACAGCGAGACGATGATGTCGATCACCAAGTATTCGATTTTGCCCCAGCTGCGCCAGCAGAAAGTAAACACCACAATGGCTATGGCGATGTATAGCAGCGCACGCCCCAGCCATTCCGGCGGTTTTCGGGAATCTCCTTTGGCTGGAAACAGGGTGCCGAGATCCCAGCGCTGTTCGCTGGTGTTCGCACCGTTTTCGCTCTGCGTATTGTTCATTCGCTGTTCGCTTTCGCTCATGGCTCCCTATTGTAGCGATAG
>ULWR01018155.1_pt1 | contig 18287 bp, 10 predicted proteins | sample 1960531 | NCBI WGS metagenome assembly ULWR01 (sample SAMEA4835817, study PRJEB28245) | human gut metagenome | biome: gut microbiome; material: fecal sample | place: Denmark | collected 2008
CTTTCCGCATCAGTCCGGCATAACCCGTTATTGCCGTCAGTGGTGTACGTAATTCATGGGTAATGGTATGAACGGCTTTCTTGCGAGAGGCTATCAGTGCCTCGTTTCGCTTTGCCATTTGTTGCAGTCGCTCAATTAAATCTGCGGTTTCCTGTTTATATCGCTTGATGCGGTTGGCATTTCGGTGTATGATGATATATGATATGACCAGTAGCAGTATAACGAACCCTGTCAAGCCCCCAATCTGAATGAACGACCGTTCCCGCATGGCTGTTATCTCGGCTTCCCGCTTTTGTAGGTCAGTTTGTACTTTCCCGTCTATTTGAACAACCAGTCCTTGCAGTTGCCTGTTAAGTTCCGCATTTCGTGCGGCAAGGCTATCGGCATGAACCGATAAGCGACGGCTTTGCGCCTGTTGTTCGGTTCTCATATTCCGGTTAAAGGAACGGTGCATCGTGGTAGTCACAGTTGGTTTCGCTTCTTCCTTTTTGCCGAAGATGCCCAAGAATCCTTTTCGTTTAGGTTTCTTGGGTTGTTCTTGCACACTTTTCTGCGCGATTACGGGTACTTGACGGGGTATCTTATCGTTGATGGCTTGTTGCTGTTCAAGTATCTGCACGATTTGGCACATCTGCCGTTCCTTATCTTCGAGAAGATGGCGTACGCTGTCTATACGCTCTGCCGGATAGGTAGCTTTGAAACGGCAGAGCATACTGTCCATTGCCATACGCTGTGCATGGTAATGTTCGATATCTTTATCGTTCCATTCCAGTATTGTTTCACCAAATAGAGAGAATTTTATCATTTGAATATTGATATTGTTTATCTCTTTTCGGAACTCGTCTATTTTTTTATTGTCAAGTTCTAATGCTTCTATCTCCTGCCATTCATAGAAGCTATTATATGCTATACATCCGATAAGAACGGAGATAAGTATATACCCCAACCGTATTGTCTTATAGAAATTCCTGGATCGTTCCATTATTTTGATGATACTGATTTTTCAAACATGAATAAAAGTTTATCCTTTTCTTCCATACGGGTATTATCAGAATAACCGCCTTTTGTTATTTGATACCCACACGGCTTAACCATAAAAGTGCCTAAGCCTTTAGTGTATGAACTTACTTCTGAGGCATAGTCTTTACTTGTATTTAATGGAACTTTCCCTTCAATAAGACACCACTCATTATTACAACTGATACCTTTAATCTCAGACATCATTTTTTGCAGATCTGTAATAGCTTTGGAACTTGCTACTTGTGGTATCTGTAACTCAAAATAGAGCATCGGTTCGAGAATATCCACTCCTGATTGTTGCAAAGCCAACCTGAAGACATAAGGAGACAATTGTCTAAAATCGGCAGGGGTACTTATCGGACTATAATAAAGGGCATAAGTAAAGGTTACTTTCAAATCCGTCACTTCCCATCCATGCAATCCCGATTGGCAAGACATACGGATTCCTTCAAAAACGGCATTTTGAAAAGAATGGTTCAGATAACCAAAGGAGATTTCACTTTCGATTTGCAACCCTGACCCTATCGGTAAAGGTTCAAGAGTCAGTCCTATGGAGGCCCAGTAAGGGTTGGGAGGGACTTCGATATGGATAATCTTATTCACCTTCTTTTTAGGTCGTTCTTTGTAGATAGTCTTGATTTCATCAAAATGGGGCTTTACGGAGAATCGTTCTTCCAGCAATGTTTGTATGATTTCTTTTTGGGTTAAACCATATAACGAGATTTCCAATTCATCACTATATGAATTTATGGAAAAGGACAGAGACGGGTCTTCAATAAACAATACATTTAGAGCGGATATCAACTTGCTTCTCTCTTCGGGCTTGTCTGGTCGGACAGAAGATTTGAGGGCGGGATGCTGATGAGATAATCCTTGAATCAGACAAGGTTTAACACCTAAATAATCTCCGATTCTTAATTCTTCTATATCTTCTATAATTGCGATATCATTAGCAACCACTTCATCAACATTTATCTCTTTGCCCTGATAAATGGTTTTTAGATTTTTAATCTTGATGAATTTTTCAGAATCATTGACTTTTATAACGGTTCGAAGTCTCAGCCTTCCGTCAATAATTTTTAGAAAACTTCTTTTATGCCCTTTGGGGTCATGTTCTATTTTATAAAGATAAGCTGAAAGTCTATTGGGGACTGATGCCGGAGGAAATATAAAAGAAATGATGGCGTCTAACAACTCATTGATGCCAATATTGCACATTGCTGATCCATGCAAGACCGGATAGGCTTTGGCTTTTGCCACAAGAGCGATTATCGCATTCCAATAATCTGCCGGTAAGATTTCTTTATCCGCCAAATATAGTTCTAATATATCGTCGTCATGGTTGCATACAAATTCTTTGTGTTCTGCCCTTATATCTGTTGGGGTGCAAATCGGGTAAACCGATCCATCGACAACCGTTTGCATAAACAAGACGTCTTGCGACAGATTTGTTTTTATGTCCAGATATAAACGCTCAAGATTTACGCCGGCACGATCAATCTTATTGATAAATATAATTGTCGGGATTTGCAGTTTTTGCAAAGTCTTGAACAGCAACTTTGTTTGTGCTTGTATGCCTTCCTTTGCCGATAATATGAGGACTGCACCATCAAGCATTTTGAATGTCCGCTCCACCTCTGCAATAAAATCCATGTGTCCCGGAGTGTCAATGATATTGCATTTCACTCCATTCCAAACAATAGATGTCGTAGAAGCCCGAATAGTAATTCCTCTACGTTTTTCTATATCCATAGAGTCTGTTATGGTGTCACCTTTATCAACACTGCCGCGCTTTTCCGTTGCTCCGCAGGCAAATAGCAGATTTTCGGTTACGGAAGTTTTTCCTGCATCAATGTGAGCAAGAATTCCTAAATTTATAATGTTCATTTGGATTAAGCAATAATATACTACAATAGATGCATTGCCGAAACGCACCTTTTAATACCTCCTCGTAGCATGTGAAAACTACAGGATTCTTAACTCGTATTAATATGTATATTATTACTGCCGCATAATTGAACGCAAATTTACGAAAAAAAAGTTCCCTGACAAAAGCACAAAGAACTTTTTTAATCTATACGTATTTTTATTTGGTATTATTAATTTGTTATTTGATGATGAGGGCTATTCATATAAATGTAGGTTAAATTTTTCTGACCATTTCAAACTGTTGTCCTTTTGGGGTAAGTCCTAATGATGACAAGAAACCAGTGACTGATTCACAATCGCAATCAACATTAGTAAATTTGAGTACATCGCTTTGAAAATGACTGACAGCACTTTTAAGCAAAGACTTGCCTATTCCTTTACGCCGGTAATCTTTTGCAACTGCGAGGGATGAAATATCGCCAGATGCCGGTTCAAAGATAACAAATCCGACAAGTTCTTCTCTTTCATAAGCTCCCAATATGTCCAAATTGTCGATTCCGCGTTCCAGTGAAGCCCTGTCATTTTGCCATGAAGGATGAAAATCGAACCAGGCCGTTTGGTTAAGGCAGTTTTTTAAATCCGATGGGAGTATGCGACATGCGGTATGGTTTACTTGCAATACAGGAACAATATCGCTCAGTTTGGCAGAGTAGTAGTTGAAATTTCTCTGTGTTTCAAAGCCTAATTTGCGATATATTTTTATTGCTTTGTGATTGTGTTGCAAAACTTCCAGTACATATTGCCGAACTCCTTGTTGACATATCAATTCGAGGCTGAAAGTGAATATTTTTTGGGTTAGGTGTAATCCCCGGAATGAAGGTACGGTTCCCGTCCCTGTGTCATAGGCAGTCAAGATGTTGTTGTACATGCCTGTTCCGTTAAGCACAAAAGAAATCAGCCGTCCTTCGAAAAATACTCCGAAAGATAGTTGTGGATTGTATCCTCGTCGGTCGAGCATGCGTCGCAATTCATCCGCATTCAAAGAGAAATCATAATCTTTGAATGCAGATGAGAATGCCGCATACAAATCTTTGAAAGAAACGGACTCTAAAGAATGAATGATGATTCCCATATCGGACGGTGTTATGTGTTTGGATTTTCATCACTATTCTCTACGGGTAAACCGTGCTGTTTGAGAAAGCTGAGCTTATCCCAATAACCTCTTTGGAAAACTATTTTATCGTTTTGCACATGAAAGAATCCGCATCCTCGCAACCCGAGCGGATCTTTCCATTCCATGATAGCCCATTCTCCATCCTCGAATATATGCTCAACAATACAAACCATTTTTGAGGTTGCAAATTCATTTACAAACATTTCATGGATAGCTGTTTTTCCTATAACTGGGGTGTTTGCGACTTGATGGTTTATGGCATCCTGAGCGTATAAGTTTGCCAAAGCGACTGCATCGGCGGCGTTGAAGCAGTCAATCCATTTTTGTAGTATCTCTTTTGGCGTCATATTTTTCGTATCTTTTATTCTTTAATATTTAATTGTTGCTTTTTCCTCTATAAGTTAGAATTAGACATTTTTTCTAATTCCTTTTGGAAGGATCATCAAAAACAAAATTAGTATTTTTTTCTGTTTTACTGATGATTCTGTAGAAATATTCTCGTTCATATTATTGTGTCATAAGGAATGTGTCAAATAAAGCGGTTTCCACATTACAGCTTTATGGTAAAATGAGTTTAACCAACTACATAACGCAATCTGTTGTCGGTGCTGTTATCTATTTCCCATTCGTATTCTATTTAGCCCCTTATTGTGGGTATGCAGCAAGTTATCTTATCGAATTCATTCTCTTTGGGAGTCAAATATGGTTGTGCAAATGGTGGCTGACAAAACATAAACAAGGTTAGTTGGAATGTTTTTGGTATAATGTTTATAAACATAAATCAAGAAAGAGCAAATAAATTTAATAGAGGCTGCCCAAAAAGAAAGAAAGTCTTGCAATCACTCTCCTACAGATACTTGCAGAGGGGATATGATTTACTTTTAGACCTTTTGGATAGCCCCTATTAATATTTTATATAAAATTCCTAATTTTAAATTTTTATCCCTTTCGATCGGTTTTTATTCTTTAACTGAAAACCCGGTCGTCCGATGATGACATGGTCGCCAATGATGTTGCCCGTTGGATTTCGCTCATTCACCGGGCTGCGTATCTGCGGTGCATCATCAGTTTGTTGTGGCGATATGCTCCGTACACCTTCCGAAACAGGCTTGACCTCCTGTCCATCCTTTTCTTTTTCGTCGGCTTCCTGCGTAGGCGGCGCAAGTTCCAGCTGTATCTTTCGGTCAAGTGCGGCAAGTTCGGACTTAAGCTGTTTCAGTTCGTCCTCCTTTTTCCATACCTTGCCCGCTATCTCCTGCAACTGCGGAACTTCCTTTTCCAGCACCTCGTTCTTTCCCTTGTACTGGTCGATTATGGACGGAATCCGCTCCAATGCGTTCAGGAAATTACGTGCGGCGGCTACCGAATCAGCCATCGCCAGATGCCCGTTGTTGTAGGTGTACTTGTAGTTTCCCTCCACCACGAAGCGGTTATCGGTAAACTCCAGCCCCTCTTTGAGTATCCTCTCGCTTACCACCTTTATCGGAAAGCCGTAAAGTTCCCCGACAGGCTTGTACAGCCCGCCCGTAGTGGCGTTCTTGGCTATCTCCTGCAAACGCTTTCCGATAACCTTTTCATCGGTAGAATCCACGCCGTCCACCTTGACCGCATTCAGGCGGTTGCCCTCCTTGTCCGTCTGCACAACGGAAAGAAAGCGGTTCCAATCTTCCGTCATGGCTTCGATGACAGCCGTGTTGTTACGCAGTTCCCCCGTCTTGGCTTCCAGCTTGAACTCCGAATCGCGCTTGCCCTTGTTGAACGACTTGCGTTCCCCTTCAAGCGATGCGATACGCTTCTCCAGTTTCGCCTTGTCCAAAAGGTCGGTATTGCCGGAGAGCAACGCCATGTACTCCGAGAAATTCATGCCCGATTTCTCGTCCATCGCCCCCTCGTCGATGGTACGCGCGCCCATCGCCCCGCTTTTAAGCTGCGAGATGAACGTCTGCTTGCAGTGCAGCAGGTTGAACTTGTAGCTGTCCAGCGACTTTTCCACCGCGTAGATGATGACATCCACATTGTTCCCGGCAAAATGCTTGGCAATCTCGTTGCCTGCCCTGACTCCCCGTCCGTCACGCTGTTGCAGGTCGGACGGTCGCCAAGGCGTATCCAAATGATGGATGGCGACACACCTTTTTTGCGCATTCACGCCCGTTCCGAGCATGGAGGTGGAACCGAACAGCACGCGCACCGTTCCGGCGTTCATGGCGTCTATCACCGCCTTGCGCGCCTTGTCGGTCTTGCACTCCTGAATGAAGCGCACCTCGCTTGGCGGTATACCGTAGTCCTCCGTCAGCTTCCGCTTTATCTCACTGTACACGTTCCACCCGTCGCCCGGCTGGTACGTCCCCAGATCCGAGAACACGAACTGCGTGCCTTTCTGCGCGTCGTATTTATGGTAATACTCCGCAATCGTCTTGGCACAGTGGGAAGCCTTGTTGTCGGGGTGGTCTTCGTAGTTCGGGTCTATCATGCGCATATCGAGAGCCATCTTCCGTGCGTAATCGGTGGCGATCAGCATCTTTGCCTTCTCTTCCGTTTCCGACAGGGGCGGTCTACCGAGCAGCGTGGCGTCGCCCGTCTTGGCGAACTGCATCAGTTTTTGAATGAAGTCCTCCTGCTCCGGCGTGGGCGGTATATGGTGCAGTATCTCGTTCTTGTGCGGACGATCCACACCCACATCCTCTGCCGTGCGGTAGTCGGTTATCTCGTTGTAGAAGGCGGCAAGCTCCGGCACTTTGATGAAGTAGCGGAAACGCTCCTTCTGCACCACGTTGTTCGTCACGTTGAACTCGAAATCGGTCGTCTTCTTGGCGAAGATAGCCGCCCATGCGTCAAAGCACCGGATATCCTGCCGTTCCAGTTCCTTCGGGCGCAGGTACTTGAAGAGCAGGTACAGTTCCGTCAGCGAGTTGCTGATGGTCGTGCCGGATAGGAACGTCGCCCCCAAGTCCTTACCCGTGCGCTCTTGTATGGTGCGGATGGCAAAAAGCATATTCAGGGCTTTCTGGCTTCCTTCCGAGTTGCCCAAACCAGCCACACGGTCATGCCGCGTGTTGAAAGTCAAGTTCTTAAATTGATGCGATTCGTCAATAAAAATATGGTCGATGCCCATCTGCTTGAAGTCCACCACGTCGTCCGTGCGCGACTTGATGGCGTGTTCCACCTTCTCCAGCTTCGCTTCAAGGTTGTGCTTGCGCTTCTCCAATCCTTTCAGCATCGCCCGCGACACGTTCTTTCCCTGCTGCCGTAGCACTTCGAGGTTTTCCTCCACCGTGTCAAGCTCTGCTTGCAGGATGCGCTGCTGCAATTCCGGCGACTGCGGAATCTTGCCGAACTGGTCGTGCGACATGATGACGCAATCATAGTCGTTGTTCTTGATGTTGTTGAAGAAACGCACGCGGTTGGCGGTCGAAAAGTCCTTCTCCGAGGCATAGAGAATCCGCGCGTTCGGGTATGCCGCCTGATAGGTGGCGGCAATCTCCGCGACATTGGCTTTCAGCCCGATAATCATCGGTTTGTGCGCCAAGTTCAGACGCTTCATCTCATGCGCTGCAATGCACATTATCAGCGTCTTGCCTGTACCGACTTCGTGGTCGCAGATGCCACCGCCGTTCTGTTTGAGCATCCAGACGCAATCCATCTGCGACGGATAGACGCTCTTGATACCCCTGCTTGCCAGCCCTTTGAGGTTGAGGTCCGGAAAGGTCTGGTGTGAGCCGTCATATTTCGGGCGCACGAAACAGTTGAACTTGCGGTTGTACATCGTCGTCAGCCGTTCCTTGAACTGCGGCGACTGCTCTTCCAGCCATTCCGAGAACCCGTTACGGATTTCGTCAATCTTGGCGTTGGCGAGCTGTATGCCCTCGCTGTCGCGTACCTTGATGTCGTTTCCGTGTTCATCCTTTCCTATGGACTTCATCATATCCGGGCAGGTGTTATGCAGGGCGTGTTTCAACAGGTGCATGCCGTCATAGTTCCGGTAATAGCCCTTCACTAAAAACTCGTCCGTGATTTTCATGGTGCGGTAGCCGCACGCCACCGAAAATTCGTCCATGCTTGCGGAGTAGGCGATTTTCACGTCCGTGTCAAAAAGACGGCTCATGTAGGCGGCATATACGCCCGTCGGAATCCAGCGTTCCCCGAAATTGAAGTCGAGGTCTTCAAAAGCGATGCGCGGCGGCTCGGCTTCTTTCAGAGCCTCCAACGCCTGCTTCACTTCCGGCATACGCCCGTTTTCGGGGTTGTCGCCCATCCATGCCTCGATGCGTTCCGCCTTCTCTATCACGTTCCCGGCGATGAACCTGTCCTTTATCTCGTAACCGGTTACGAGCGGGTTGTAGAAGATGCGTCCTTTGAGGGCGTCAAGCAATCCCTCCTCCGTACTGTCGGTTATCTCCCGCATATAGTCGAGATTGACCGTGCCGAACTTGTTGAGCGATGCGGAGAGTGCCTCTTCGGGAGAGCTTACGTTGGCATGGCTCTCTACCGAGAAGGAAACGGGACGCTCGAAAATGTCCGCCTTGACGAACCTGCCGTCCTCCGCACGTTCCAGCGAAAGGATGTCGCGTCCTCCTGCATCCATCACCACCAGTTTCACGTTCTGCTTGGCGTTGAGGTTGCCGTAGCGCATGACAAACTCGTCATAGCAGGTGTTCAGATGCTCACGCCACTGCGGGTTTTCCTCGCGCCTGTTCGATTCATAACGGTACAGACGCTCGTATGCGTCACGGAGCGACACATACAGCAACGCCTTCTCTTTCTGATAGCCTGTCAGTCCAAGCGGCTGGAATGTCGCGCCGTAAGGCGTGATGTCTTTCAGATAACCGATGTTACGACGCCCACTGTCAGCCACTAACGAGCCTTCACGCAAGTGCATTTCCGGCGTGCGGTGGTAGGGACGCGGCGACAGGTCGGGAGCTTCCTCTTTCGGTTTTTCCGCTTCCATTTCGGGAAAAAGGGAGGTTGCAGCCGCTTCCGTTGCGGGAGCGACAGGAATGGCGGCAACTTCCGGCTGTGTTTCGGGTTGCCGTGTTTCCTGCTCCGGCGCGGCTTTCACGTCCGGGACATGCTGCCGTTTCTCCTGATGCTGTGCCGCCAGCCTGCGAAGTTCCTTGCGTCGCTCCGGCGTGAGGTCCATCATCATTTCATAGAAGCCGTTGATGGGCGGATTGGTGTCCCAATCCAAAGTAGCGTAAATATCATCCGGATCGGCTTTGGCTGCGACACTCACCGGCTTTGTTTCATGGCTGTCCCTGCTTTCCGTCGGCGGTGCGGCAGACGGCTGTGGCGGTGCGGTCGTAACCTTCGGCGTAACCTGCGCCTGCGGTTTGGGAGGCATGCGCCTTGCCGGGCTTTCCTTTTTCGCCGTCTTTTTCTTCTTGGCGGGTGCTTCCTGCTTGCGTACTTCCTCCGTCATGCCCCAGAGGTCGAGCAGGGAGAGCTGCACGCCCTCCGAATAATCGGGGCGGCGCGGCTCTATCTCCGACTTTTCTTCCTCCGGCTGCGGTGTTGCCGCTTCGGGCTTCACTGCCATTTCATGACGTGGCTGTATCTCAGGAGTGACAACCGGTGTGGAAATGGTTTCTGTCACCGTGCTTTTCCCCTGTGCCGGATGCAGGCTGTGCATTTCATACAGCTTTTTGTCCAACTTATACAGCTCAATATCCATATGTTCCCGCAAATCCTCCGCCATTTGCTCGATGCCGTCCCGGTGCATGACTTTATAGGCTGGTTTCCCGTAAGGGTCTGTGCCGCTTATCAGATCCGAGTGGGGAATCATGCCGATGCTGCCGACATACCCGTTCTGGAAACTACCTATCGGTGTCTTTTCCGTCTGCACGAACAACTCTTCATAATCGTACAGCTCCCGTTTCTTGCCGCTGTTCTTTTGCAGGATAATCAGGTCGCTACCCACTTCCGTACCCGCGTTGTCCGTGAAGAGGTTGTTCGGCAGGCGTGCGACTCCCACCAGATTGGCATTACGCATCATATACTCGCGTATGGGCGCGTTGGACGGTGCGTCCAGTACCCCTTGAGAGGTGATGAACGCCACGATGCCGCCCTCACGCACCGCGTCAAGGCTTTTCAGGAAGAAGTAGTTGTGTATTGCCTTCGGTGCGGAACGCCTTGCCGGGTCTTGGCTGCCCGTGAACTCCGGGTCGAACACAGCCACGTCGCCGAACGGGATGTTCGAGATAGCAAGGTCGAAATAGTCCGTGAATGGCTTCTCTATCTTCTCGAATCCCTGCACCCTTACCTTTTGGTCTGGATGCAGGTATCCCAATATTTTGCCCGTCATCAGGTCTTTCTCGAAAGCCATGATATCCGCGTCCGGCTTGTTTTCCAGCACGGCATCCACGAATGCGCCCACGCCCGCCGACGGCTCCAATACGCGATCGGGACGTATGCCGTGTTCATGCAGTACATCCGCGATAGTGCCGGTTATCTCCGGCGGGGTGTAGAAAGCGGTCAGCACGGACTGCTTCATGGCATCCACGTACCGCTTGTACTCCGTATCGTCCTTGCTGTTTTCACGCACCAGCCTGTGCAGCTCCACCGTAGGGGCAAACAGTTCGAGGTCCGATTTCGCCCAATGCACGGCATCCGTCAGTTCCTTTGCCGGGTTCAGTATGCACTTCAATCCGCCGAAACCGCAATACTTCCGAAGTATGGCTTGTTCCTCGGCGGTTGCCGTCCTCCGTTCCCTGTCAAGGATGAATGCCGTCCGTATCGCCTCGATGTTGTCCCGCAGCCGTTGTTTGCGGTTAAACGCCATACTCGTCGATATAAAGGACGGCGGCTCCCGTCAGCTCCGTGTAGAGCAGGTCGTATTCGGGCGACAGGGCGAAGTTGTCGTCCGAAAGGTCATAGGCGGAGAATACATTACCGACAGGCGGCAGCAGTTTCAGGATGAAGGCTTCGCGTTTCTTTTCCGGCACTTCGTTGGCAAACTCGTTTTCCACGACTTCGCGGAGGATGGCGTACTTGGAATAGCGAAGCCCCCGCAGGAGCGTGTCCATCGCCAACTCCTGCGCCCCTTCGGGCGGATAGCCTTCGAGCCGCACACGCTCATACGTTTCGGCGGCACGGTCGGCACGCTCCCGGATGAAGGCATCATCGGAAGCCTGTTCAAACCTGTTCGTGCGGAGGTAGTCCAGCAGGTACAGACCGTAATAGGAAAAGTCGGTCTGACCCTCGTTTTTCTTCTTGTTGTTCATTACTTTGGAATTTAGTGGATTGGTAATGACGTGGATAATCGTCTGGAAAGGAGAAAGAAAAGGCACTCGGTATCCCTCCGAGTGCCACCACTAAATCCAAAGTATGAGTGTAATCCGGTATCGAAGAACAATTCATTACTCTGAACCAGTGGCAAAGGTAATACTATTTCTTCCGTCCTGAAAATTTCCTGCTCGTTTTCCTTTCGGGGAACACGAAAGTCGTGTTATAGTCCCCGTCAAAGGCGACTATGGCATCAAAGCTCTTGCCCTGTTTGCTTTTGAAGCCTTTGAGCAGCTTCGTATGCCCGTCGGTGAGCAGCTCTTTGATCTCGTCGTCGGAAAGGGTGCGGTTCGCCTTCAGGCGGAACACGGGCAGCCCGCACTCCGCGTTGTCGCAGCGTACCACCTTGCCGTAGAACTGCATGCTGCCCGTCCCGCACTTGGGACACTTGCAGCCGGAATCCCTGCGGGAGAACAGTTTGTCGCACGAGAGCAGTTCGGAGGTGATTTCACGTGTGTACGCCTCTATCTCCCTGCGGAAGGTGTCAGCGGGCAGTTCCCCGCGCTCGATGCGTGCCAGATTCTTCTCCCATTCGCCCGTCATGGCTACGTCGGCGATGCGCATCGTCTTCACGACCGAGTAGAGGGCAAGCCCTTTTTCTGTCGGCACAAGCGATTTCTTGCAGCGTTCCATGTAGCCGCGTTTGAAGAGCGTTTCGATAATCGCCGCACGGGTGGCGGGCGTGCCGATGCCGCAGTCCTTCAACGCCTGACGCAATGCGTCGTCCTCTATGTCCTTGCCCGCCGTTTCCATTGCCGACAACAGTGTCGCTTCGGTATGCAGCGGTTTGGGTTTGGTCTTGCCCTCCGTGATGGAGCAGCCTTTCAGCGTCAGCGTGTCGCCTTCCCGCCAATCGGGGATGGCGGTTTCTTCCTTGTCCTCCCCGCCATAGACGGCACGCCATCCGGCTTGCCTGATGATGCTGCCTTTCACCGTGAACTCCACTCCGGCACATTCCGCCGTGACGGTGGCGGTGTCCTTGACGCATTTCTCGGAGAAAGCCTCAATCATGCGCCCGGCAACCATCTGATAAATGGTGCTGTCCTCTTTGGAGAGGAACAGCGGCTTCTCGCCAGTGACGAGCAGGGCGTGGTGGTCCGTCACCTTGCCGCCGTCCACACTGCGGCGTGTCGGCTGCGCTTTCGGCTGCACCTTGCCTTTCCATTCGGGCAAAGCCCCGATGAAGGCGAGCAGCTTGGGGATTTCAGCGAACATGTCTTCGGGTATGTAGCGGCTTCCGGTTCGCGGATAGGTGATGAGCTTCTTCTCATAGAGCTTCTGCGCGATTTCAAGCGTCTGTTCCGCCGTGAAGCCGTGCTTGGCGTTGGCTTCCTTCTGGAGCGTCGTCAGGTCGTACAGGAGCGGTGTTTCCTCCGTCTTCTCCTTGCGTTCGGCTTTCGTGACGGTGGCTGTGCCTGCCGACTTCACCTTATCATACAGTTCCGTCGCAGGCTCTTTCTCTTTCCACTTTTCGGAAGAGGAAAACTTCACTGTTCCTTCGTCGCAGCCGTCCGTTGCGATATGGAGCTGCCAAAAGGCTTCGGGTGTGAAGCGGCGGTTCTCCCAATAGCGTGCGCACACCATTGCCAATGTAGGTGTCTGCACCCGTCCGATGGAATATGTGCCGTGTCCGGCGGCGATGGAGAGTGCCTGCGTGCCGTTGATGCCCACGAGCCAGTCTGATTCGCTCCGCGCTTTGGCGGCAAGATAGAGATTGTCGTATTTGCCGCCCGCTTCGAGGTTGCGCAGCCCCTCGCGGATAGCCTTGTCGGTAAGCGAGCTTATCCAAAGGCGCACAAACGGGGTGGTGCATCCGATATAATGGTAGAGGTATCGGAAGATAAGCTCACCCTCACGCCCTGCATCGGTCGCCACGATGATTTGTTCGCTCCTGTTGAACAGGGTGGCGATAACCTTTATCTGCGCCGCCACACCGCTGTCAGGCTTGTAACCCTTCTCCGTCTTGGTCTGGCGGGGGACGAGCGTGAAGGTGTCGGGGATGACGGGCAGGTTGTCACGGACGAAGCCGCGTATGCCGTAGCCGTCGGGCATGGCAAGCTGCACGAGGTGTCCGAACGCCCATGTCACGGCGTAGCCGCCTCCCTCGAAATATCCTTCCTCTCTCTTTGTCGCGCCCACGATACGGGCGATCTCACGTGCCACAGACGGCTTTTCTGCAATGATTGTCTTCATATTCTTCTGTCGTTTTGAATTTTACAAATGGTACTTCGGATTTAGTGGCGGACACCGGATTACATCTTCATGCCCTTATTGTTTCTTTTCTGCGGCTTCTCCTGCTGCTGTTGCTGTGCGGTGTCCTTCGGGGCGGTCTGTCCCTTCCGCAACGGTTCTTTCAGGTTCTTGGTAGCCTCGTTGGTCTTGCCCTCGCTGTTCACCGCCACCTGCGTGCGGCTCTCGTTGGACGGGGCGACCTTCTGAGCGTTGTCGGGGTTGGTGTCGTAGCGGTACGGGCGTCCCTTCTCCGGATTGAACTTGATGTACATCGTGGCGTGGAAGCCTTGCTTGTCGGTCACGTTCTCTAATTTCACGGCTTTGCCAGCCACGTAGTCGGCTTTCTGCTGCTCGGTGAAGTCCACGCCGCTCCATTTGCTGATGGGTCGGATGCTGCCGTCGGCGTTAGTCCACGTGTTGCGGCGTTGCTCCTTCTGCGTGTTGGCGGCATTCTCCGTACCCTGCGCCTGTCCCTGTGCGGGGTTGTTCTTCGTTTCCTGCGTCTGGACGGCACGGGGCGACCTGCCGGTTCCCGGCACGAACTCCACGCCGCGCTGCTCCACGTTCACTTGCAGGGTGGTGACGAACTTCCTGCCGTCCTTGCGCTCGATGAGCTTGTCACGCACGGGCAGCCCGGCACGCAGCATGTCCTGCTCCTGCTTGGTGATTTCCGTCTTGCCGATGCGCTCCGGTATGCGCACCTTGTTTGCCGGGACATCCGTGATTTCGTTCGTCTTGCGGTCGATGCTGACGAACGAGGGGATGATCTCGCCCGTTCCCCTGTCCACGAGGTCCACGACCCTGCCGAGGTTGCCCGTTTCGCGCAGGTTCTTCCGGTCATCGTCGGAGAACTTGTGTTCCTTATACTCGTCGAGCTTCTGCTCCTTGCGGATGAAGTGCGGCACAAGGCTGACATTGCCCTCGCCGTCCTTCTTGAAGGAGAGGCGGGCGTCCAGTTCGAAAGCCTCTCCGCCGAAATTGGGCGACACCCTCACCAAGTCGGACTTGCCGTAGTTGAGCATCCTGTTAAGATCGCCCGACTTTTCAAGGTCGTCGCGCTTCACGCCCCATTTCTCCTCCAACTCCTGCCAGTTGATCTTGCTCTCGTCGATGGGCTGGTAGCCCCGGTTGCCCTGCGTCTGTTGCGGGCTTTCCTGATTCTGTTCGTTTTTCTGTTCCATTTCTTCCTGTTTTTTAGGTTCGTCATCTTGTTTCTGTTCCGGTTGTTCCTGCTTTTCGGCGGACTGCTCCTCCTGTACTTTCTTTTCGTAGCCGGAGGTGTCCACCTTGTGGGGCGCAAGCATCTCCTTGTTGCCGTCGGGGTCTTTCAGCAAGTCCTTGATAACCTCCAGCAGTTTGTCGGCTTGGTCCGCCGCGACACGGTAGAAACCGAAGCGGCTGGGTTCCTTGCACTGGCGGAAGAAGTTCTTGAAGAAGTTGTCCAGCACGTCGCCGTGCCGGTCGAATTGCAGGAAGCTCTGCGAGTTCTCCGCTTTCGCGGGGATACGCTTGGGGGAGCCGTCGGCGTTCAGCCCGGCTACCACGCTGATTTCGCCCGTCTTCTCGTCACGGACAACCAGCACGTCCTTTTCGTCTTTTTTCTTTGCCATCTGAAAAATGTTTTAATGGGTTATTTATGAAAGAAATTATGGATACGAGCCTTGTAGAAGGCTATATCTTCCTTGCGGAAGTCCTTTACATGTTCGGAGAGGAACGTCAGCACGTCCGCCTCGCTGTAATAGGTCTTTTTGCCGAGCGTCTTGTAGGGCAATGCGCCGATGCTGCGGTAGCGTTGCAGGGTGCGCTTGCTGATCTGGAGCAGCATGCACAGGTCTTGGTTGTCGAAAAGCCTGATCCCGTCCATCGGGTTCGGGGCTTTGCCGGACGGCTGCATGGAGAGCAGCATCTCGTCCTGACGGTCGAGCCGTTCCATAACTTTCTGCATCCAGTTCTCGAAATTGTTGCGGGTAAGCAGTTCCATGTCCTACGTCCTCCTTCCTTTGGGTTTGCCGCCCGTGCGCAGCGTGTGGTTGCGTTTCATCTGTTCCGGGGTCGCGGCATCACCCGTAATGGTGCTGTCTTCGAGCAGGCGGTCGATTTCCGACTGCCGGTAGCGGCACTTGCCGCGCAGCACGACATAGGCGATGCGCTGTTCGCTGCGCATGCGCTGGAGGGTGCGGCAACTCACGTTCAGCAGGTGCGCCGCCTCGCGGGTGGTGAGCAGCCTGTCGGGGGATTCTTCCTTCCTCCCGCCGGAAACGGCACGCACGTGTGCCGCTATCTCGGCTATCTGTTCCGTCAATGCGGTGAAGGCGGAACTTTCCATCGTTATCACTTTCATATTCAGTCTTTTCTTTTGGTTTCTGCGGCAAAATTCGGCAATAAACCAAAGGGGCTTTAACAGCTCACTACGTGGCTCACGTAAGATTTTTATGGATAATGGCTCCGTAACCCGGACAGACGGCGCAACAAGCTGCCTTTTAGCGGGAAACGGTGCGTGTTCATGGCGGCTTCGTTACCTTTGCGGCAAACTCTGAAATGTTTTGCTTATGGAAATAGTATCTATCGAGAAAAAGACCTTCGAGATGATGGTGGTGTCCTTCAACGCCCTCGCGGAGAAGGTAGCCACCCTTAGGCGCAGGAGCGACGGCGGGCGGATGGAAAGGTGGCTCACGGGCGAGGAGGTCTGCGGGCAGTTGAGGATCAGCCCGCGCACGTTGCAGACCTTGCGCGACAGGCGGCTTATCGGCTACTCGCAGATTAACCGCAGGTTCTATTACAAGCCGGAGGAGGTCAAAAGGCTCATTCCGCTTGTCGGCACGCTCTATCCCGGCGGAAAATGATTTTTATTATTCACAACCCACTGAATCCGAAATGATGATGAACGAGAACAATGAAGTGTTTACGATGGAGGACGAGCCGCTTGCCACCCTTGTGCAGAACATGCGCAAAGGCTCGAAATGGCTCTCCGCCTTTCTGGAAAGTTACCGCCCGCCGTTGGACGGGGAGCGTTACCTGACGGACAGGGAGGTGGCGGAACTGCTCCGTGTCAGCCGCCGCACCTTGCAGGAGTACCGCAACAACAGGGTGTTGCCCTTTATCCTTTTGGGAGGGAAGGTGCTTTACCCTGAATCGGGGTTGCGTGAATTGTTGGAGGCGAACTATCGCAAGCCGATGGAATAAGGCGGCTGCATGAAAAAAGGAAACGGACAACTCCTTCACGGGGCTGTCCGTTTCCTTTTTCTTATTTATATGCGTTATCAGCAATACCCGGCTTTTCCGTTCTGTATGAACATCACGTATGCCTGCCGCTTTTCCTTCGAGAGTGCTTTCTCTACCAGCCACGTGCGGAACACATGCGCATGGTAGGTGTTCAGCCGGAAGGCGACGGGGATGATGATTTCAAGAGAGTAAACATCCGCGTGCAGCCCGTTTTCAAGCCGCATGTAGCGGCACACTTCGTAGTCGTTCAGCACGTCCGGCTTGCGGACGGCTCTGATGGCGGCGTTCACTGCCGGGACGCCCGTGTGGAACAGTCCGGCGATTTCTGTGGCGGTCATCCATATCTCGTTACCGTTTACGCTGATCGTGTTGTCCTCTATGATGATTATATCACGTTTCATGGCTTCTCTGTTTTAGATGGTGCAACCTGCAAATTCCTCGATGCCGTTCAACCTTGCCGCAAGGTTTTCCATGTCTTGGTTGAGCTTCTCTTTGGTGATTTTCGCGTATATCTGTGTCGTCTTTATGCTCTTGTGTCCCAGCATGGAACTCACCGTTTCGATGGGTACGCCGTTGGAGAGGAACACCGTCGTGGCTGCCGTGTGGCGGCTCTGATGCCACGTGATATGCTTGGTGATGCCGCAACGCTTGGCGACGGAACGGATTCCGGCAAGGCACGTGTTGTAGTGGGGAACGGGGAAAATCCTGCCGTTCCCGCACAGACCCCGGTATTTGTCGATGATGCGCTTTGCGATGTCGAGCAGGCGGATATTGGACACCACGCCCGTCTTCTGGCGGTTGATGTTTATCCACTCGTGTTCGTCGAAGTAGGTGTGGATGTTCTCTTCCGTCAGGTTGCGCATGTCGGCGAACGACAAGCCGGTGAAGGCGCAGAACAGGTAGAGGTCGCGGTAAAGCTCCTGCTTGGCGTTTTTCAGCCTGCCCTCCATCAGCAGCCGGATTTCCTCTTTCGTCAGGAAACTGCGCACAGTTTCCTCCTTCTTGATTTCGTACTCCCGGAACGGGTCGCGTGTGAGCCACTCGTTGTTGATAGCGATGAACACCATCGTCCGCAAAGGGCAGACATACAGCCACACGGTGTTGGTGCAGCAGTGCTTGTCCGTGCGCAGGAACATCTCGAAGTCGGAGATGAAGGCGGGCGTAAGCTCTTTCAGCGCGATGTCCTTCACGCGGTAGCGGATGGAGAGGAACTCTTGCAGGTGCTTGTAAACGGTCTTGTATTTCAAGAGTGTACCTTTGGCTTTCATGCCGGCCTCCACCTGTTTCTCGTAGTCCTCGTTGTGCTGGCGGAACACCTGCATCAGCGTGTGGTAGCGGTGTTCCAGTCCGAGAAAGGCGTTCTTGACCTTCTCTGCCGTGACAAAGTTGTCACGCTCCATGATTTCCTGATAATGTCTGTTGATGCGTACACGCATCTTGTCGAGCATGCGGTTCGTTTCGAGTGCCGCCGTGCTTCTGCCCGTGACACGTC
>ULWR01026242.1_pt1 | contig 18188 bp, 19 predicted proteins | sample 1960531 | NCBI WGS metagenome assembly ULWR01 (sample SAMEA4835817, study PRJEB28245) | human gut metagenome | biome: gut microbiome; material: fecal sample | place: Denmark | collected 2008
ATATGCACGATCTCCTTGGACGGGTATCCTAGTCCCAACGTGTGCCTATCAGAGGAGAGACCATGCTGTTGTCCGGTATCATCGCCACCCTTACCAGCCTTTTGATTCCCATCATCATCCTGTTGCTGCTGCTTCCCAACGCCTGCTATGTCGTTGAACAACAGCATGCCGTGATCATCGAGCGCCTGGGCAAGTTTAACCGCATCGTCAACGCGGGCTTCCACATGAAGGTGCCCGTGATCGACCGCAAGGCCGCCACGGTGAGCCTGCGCACCATGAAAAACGGTTTTGGCATCGACGTTAAGACCCAGGACAACGTGACCATCGGCCTTGAGGTCTCTGCTCAGTACCACGTGAGCTATGACATGGGCGCCGGCCCGGCAGATTCGGGTATCTACAAGAGCTACTACATGCTGCAGGAGCCCGTCGACCAGATGCGTGACTTCATCACCGACGCCCTGCGCTCTTCGATCCCCGTCTACACACTTGATGAGGTCTTTGCCAAGAAGGATGACATCGCCAAGGATGTCAACGCTACCGTTTCCGAGCAGATGGCCGCCTACGGCTTCACCCTCGTGTCGACGCTCATCACCAAAATCGCACTGCCGACCGAGGTTGAGAACTCCATGAACGACATCAACGCTGCCCAGCGCAAGCGCGCTGCGGCACAGGAGCTCGCTGAGGCCGACCGCATCAAGCGCGTCACCGAGGCGACCGCCGAGGCTGAGGCTATGGAAAAGGCGGGCGAGGGCATCGCCAACCAGCGCAAGGCCATCGCGCTGGGTATCAAAGATTCGCTCGAGATCATCCAAGAGACGGGTGTCGGCAATGACGAGGCCAACCAACTGTTCATGTTTACGCAGTGGTCCGAGATGATGACGGAGTTCGCTCGCACGGGTAAAACCTCGACGGTCGTGCTGCCGAGCGACTTTTCGCAGTCGGCCTCTATGTTCGAGCAGATGCTGGCTGCCGGTAAGGTTCAGAACGAGTCAAAGGAGTAGGCACGCGTGAAATACACCGTCGTTTGTGTTGGCAAGCTCAAAGAGCGCTTTTGGAAGGACGCGTGCGCTGAGTACACCAAGCGCCTAGGCGCCTATGCCAAGGTGGATATCCGCGAGGTGGCCGATATCGACCCGGCTAAGGCGGGCGGCGTGGATGCCGCGCGCGACAAGGAGGGGGCGGCAATTCTTGCTGCATTGCCGTCTCGAGCGCATGTGATCCTGCTGGCTATCGAGGGCAAGGAGCGTTCGAGTGAGGAGCTCTCGGCGAGGCTCGACGATCTTATGCTACGAGGCAGCAGCGACATCGCCTTTGTGATTGGCGGTTCGGACGGCGTGAGCGATGAGGTGCGCGCCCGCGCCGACGAGATGCTCAGCTTTGGACGCATTACCTTGCCGCATAACTTGGCGCGCGTGGTGCTGCTGGAGCAAATCTACCGCGCCTGCAAGATCAGCCGTGGCGAGCCGTATCACAAATAGGTCGGCAATACGAAACAATGGCGTGGGACAATACCTTTCGTTTTGAGGAATGTGTCTGAAAGGACTATGAGATATGAAGATTGGATTTGTCGGTTTTGGCAATATGGCGAGCGCTATGGCCGATGGCTGGATCGCTGCCGGTGTAGCTGCGAGCGACATGTGCGCCTGCGCGGGTCGCTACGACGCACTGGTTGAGCGCTGCGAGGCGCGCGGCATGGTCGCCTGCCACGATGCCGCCGAGGTTGTCGCCGCATCCGATATCGTGGTCGCTGCGGTCAAACCGTACATGATCGAGAAGGTATTCGCCCCGCTCAAGGATGCTCTTGCCAAAAAGGTCGTTCTGTCGGTTGCCTGGACCTGGGACAGTGCCAAGTGGGAGCAGGTCCTGCCGGGCGTCGCGCATATCTCGACGGTGCCCAACACACCGGTTTCGGTGGGCGAGGGCGTCATCGCTTGCGAGAAGGCTTCCACGCTTAGTGATGAGCAGAGCGCAGTGGTGCTTGATCTGCTTGGCAAGCTCGGTGCGGTGGTCGAGCTCGACACGAGCCTGCTGTTTGTGGGCGGCACGGTGGGTGGTTGCGCTCCGGCATTTGTCGCCATGGCAATCGAGGCCCTGGGCGATGCAGCGGTCAAGCACGGTATCCCGCGTGCCGATGCCTATCGCATTGTGAGCCAGATGGTGTTGGGTACGGCAAAGCTGCAGCTTGCAACTGGCCAGCATCCTGCGGCGATGAAGGATGCCGTATGCTCGCCCGGTGGTGCCACCATCAAGGGCGTCGTTGCGCTCGAGGACGCCGGCATGCGCAGCGCCCTGGTCAAGGCAATCGACGCAACTCTCCAGTAAAACCGACCAAAAAAGGAAGGGTTTATTTTTGGCAGGTATTTTCTGCGGTTTTGTCCTTTTAGCGAAAAGCGCCCCGCAACTGGCTCAATTCCAGTTGCGGGGCGCTTGCGTTTGCCCAGATAAAACAGACCAAAATAAACCTGTCCCTTTTTGGCAGGTTAGTCCCAGAAGCTGTCTTCCTCATCCTCGGACTTGGGTCCGCGGTCGACGTACATCTTATGGGTACGCTTCTCCATTACAAAGGCAAGAATCGCAAATAACAGGATGCCGCCGGCGAAAAGGATGGCAAAACCGGTGCGGGTGCCAAACAAAAAGGAAAAAACTGCGTCCATTGGGTGCCTTCTTGCGTAGTTGAGTTGGGTCGTAAACGCTCATAAGTATATACTTGCCCATACATGTACAAGGTTGCAACCTAAATGGAATGTATATCGCCGGAGGATCTAATGCTTGATATCAAGTTTGTTCGCGAGAACCCCGATGCCATCGATGTCGCCATGGCTAACCGCCAGACGTCTTGGGATCGCGAGAAGTTCTTTGAGCTCGACGACGAGCGCCGTGCCGTCATCACCGAGGTCGAGGAGCTCCAGGCTACGCGCAATGCCGAGTCCAAGAAGATCGGCGCCCTGATGAAGGAGGGCAAGAAGGACGAGGCCGAGGCCGCCAAGGAGGCCGTGCGCGCCGTCAACGAGAAGATTGACGGTCTGGCCGAGCGCCGTACTGCTCTCGAGCAGGAGCAGTACGACTTCATGGCTCACCTGCCCAACATTCCTTGCGAGGCCACGCCGTACGGCAAGGACGAGGACGAGAATATTGAGCGCCGTCGTTGGGGCACCCCGCGCGAGTTCGACTTCGACTTTAAGCCGCATTGGGATCTGGGCACCGATCTGGACATCCTCGACTTCGAGCGCGGCAACAAGCTCTCCGGCAGCCGTTTTACCGTTCTCGGTGGCGCTGGCGCCCGCCTGGAGCGCGCCCTCATCAACTTCTTCCTCGATACGCACACCAGCCGTGGCTTTAAGGAGTGGTGGCCGCCCATCGTCGTCAAGCGTCAGACCATGTTTGGCACGGGTCAGCTGCCAAAGTTCGAGGACGACGCCTACCACGTCTCGGGCGACAACTTCCTGATCCCCACCGCCGAGGTCGTGCTTACCAACCTGCACGCCGGCGAGGTCCTCGACGCCGACACCCTGCCGCGCCGCTACACCGCCTTCACCCCCTGCTTCCGCGAGGAGGCCGGTTCCGCCGGTCGCGACACCCGCGGCATCATCCGTCAGCACGAGTTCGACAAGGTCGAGATGGTCAAGTTCGCTAAGCCGGAGGAGTCCGACGAGGAGCTCGAGAGCATGACCGCCGAGGCCGAGTACCTGCTGCAGCAGCTTGGCCTTCCGTATCGCGTGATTAGCCTGTGCACCGGCGACTTGGGCTTCTCTGCCCGTCAGACCTACGACGTCGAGGTCTGGCTGCCGAGCTACAACGCCTACAAGGAGATCAGCTCCTGCTCCAACTGCGGCGACTTCCAGGCCCGCCGCGCCAACATCAAGTACCGCGACCCCGAGAACTTCAAGGGTTCGCGCTACCTGCACACCCTCAATGGTTCCGGCCTGCCGGCCGGCCGCACCATGGCCGCCATTCTGGAGAACTACCAGAACGCCGACGGCACCATCACGATCCCCGAGGTTCTGCGTCCTTACATGGGCGGTCTCGAGAAGATCGAGCCGGTCGCGTAACTTGGCTGCATAGGGGATATGCAAGGGCGCTCCTTCGGGGGCGCCCTATTTCGTGCGCAGGTCCATACCATGCCGTGCGGACAGCTCAATAGAAAACACACGAACAGCTGTTCTGTATACAGCTATCTACCTGTTATGCTTTTGCTAAATAAGAGCGAGAGAAAGGGGACGCGATGGAGCTGTTTGATGATCGGGTGGTTTTGTTTGAGAGCGACGAGGGTGGGGAGTACCTGCTTGTAACGTGTGAGCCGTCTGGCATGGGTGGCCTGGTGGTTCGACAGACGAGTGAGGGTCCGTTGACACAATGGTGTTTTGAGGAGTCGCCGCATGTGGTCGAGACCTTTGTGACGCACGTGGGGCTTGTGGCGCTGGAGCACTTCTATGGAGTTGGGACTTCCAACCAGGTCGCGCGCATGCTGAGCATCTCGTTTGCCGATTATGATTGTGCCCAGCGGGTGAGATCGCTCCTGAGGGAACTTGATGCCAAGTTTGACGTGATCGAAAAGCCAATCGATCGTACGGGGAACGGCGGTATATGCGGAGCAGCATGACAAAACTGCGTTTCACAAAAAAGTTTGAGATTGAGCTTGACTCCAATAAGCTAAAGTGGTTTTATATGTCTTGCGCTGCGGCGTTACCTCAGCTGGATAGAGGGTCTGACTACGAATCAGAACGTCATAGGTTCGAATCCTATACGCCGCACCAATCGAAATCGAAAGCCTCCGGCAACGGGGGCTTTTCTTTTACGGCGGCACCGCATGGATTCGAACCTCGGTCGAGGCGCGAGCATCTTAATCATCACTTCGTAAAATTTTTCCAAATTGTCGCTTGACCCATCGAGGGGTCACGTGCATAATAATCCGTGCGTTGCGGCGTTACCTCAGCTGGATAGAGGGTCTGACTACGAATCAGAACGTCATAGGTTCGAATCCTATACGCCGCACCAATTGATTTTAAAGCTCCCGGCAACGGGAGCTTTTCTTATATCGCGATGCGTCGAAGATCGCATCAAGTGGTCTAAATGAGTAAAAATCAAATTCAATAACTTTTTTTCGAAAAATGCTTGACCTTTATTCAGTCGATGTGCATAATAATCAACAAGTCGCGGCGTTACCTCAGCTGGATAGAGGGTCTGACTACGAATCAGAACGTCATAGGTTCGAATCCTATACGCCGCACCATTTGAGATTAAAGCTCCCGGCAACGGGGGCTTTTCTTTTACGTAAACACTGCATGGATTCGAACCTCGGTCGAGGCGCGGGCGTAAAGAAAACGCGGAGCGTTTTTAGCCCGCGGGCGAGCGCGCCGGCAGGCGGGCGAAGCCGGTGCGGATCCGCGCAGCGGATGCGCGGAATCCTATATGACGCACCATTTGAGATTAAAGCTCCCGGCCACGGGGGGGGGCTTTCTTTTGCGCTAGCTTGAGTGCTTTTGTCCAAAGGGACGATTTCCTGTCGACTCGTGTAAGATTCCGAGTAGGTGTCGCGGCCCATCCGCGACCACTCCTTCTCTCAACGACCGATCAGGGTGATACTTCGTGGCAGAGCGTCCGACATACAAGCTCAGGTTTCTCGATCCCAAGAAGCGCTTTCCGGCGATGCCCGAGCAGCCTGCGGGACGCTCATATGGCGTGGTCTGGAAACTCTTTGGCGAGGACCAGCATGAATCTTGTTATGTCGTCGAATTCGTTGGCAAAAGTCATGTGTCGCTTTTGGGCTACGTAAGCGTTTCGGGTGAGGTGTACAAGGTGGACCGCCCCGTTAGCGAGGCTCCGCTGCCCAACGATCCCGACATGGAACTGGTCCTTGACGAGTCGGATTCCAGTATTGGTGAGATTATGGTAAGGGAAGCCAGCGGTGCAATGCGTACGTGCGCGCGAACCGTCGGCTCTCCCGAAGGCCCCATGCGCGAGCAGTCCGATCACGATACATGGAATTCGGCCCGCTCCCTTCCTTACGGCGAGTTCATGGCATCGATGTTCCTGCGCTACGTGATATTTGCCAACTCCGAAAGCGCTGTTGCGAACACGGCGGACGCCGACGGTCTCGATGCGGACATGCAAAACGTTGTCGACAAGATCAAGCTCGTAAAGTTGCCCGAGCCGGTCGAGGTGTTTTTGGGCTTTAACACGGCACCGCTACCTGACGCTATCGAGACGCTGCTCTACCGCGTTGACCATGCCGAGAATCCGAGCGGTATCGAGCGTTATGCCGCCGCCCTTATGAGCGAGGTCGACTTGCCCCGTCTGCGCACCATTGCCGCCAAGTCCGAAATGAGCCTAGCGCGCATCGACCGGTCGAAGCTGTTCTATCTCAATTTTGATCGTAGCCTGCTGGACCAGGGCGAGATTGACATGCTGCTTGCCATCGAGTGCCGTCTCAACCGCCTCTCCGCCATCCTCGAGCGCATCGGGGCCGGATTGGCCCCTGCGGCATCCTCGCCGAGCCTTGAGGGCTGCGCGCTCTTTGATGCGTGGCATATCGCCAAGACGACCAACGATGTTCCCCGACTGCTCGATACGGCCTCGAGCGATAACCCGTGGGGCAAACCGGGTACGGTGGCTTGCCAGCCGGGCGGTGAGTGGGATGTGCGTACCCGCTTCGCGCGTATTGTCGAGGCGCTCAACGTGGTCACGCGGCTCGACTATACCTATCGGGCAAACGTTGCCGAGGGGATTATGCTCGTTCGGTTTGGGCACTCTGTCGTGAATGCCATGCCGCAACGTGAATACGACGCTCAAGATGACGCCTGGCGCGAGCTGGAAGAGGACACGCGTGCGATCTGGGCCGCGGAGCACGATGCGCGCGTGGCACTCACGCTTGCGGCAGCGTGTTTTGCCGCGGGCACCTGCATCACGCGCTGCTATGTGCAGATTGCTGCTCCCGACAGTGAGCAGGGCGAGCGCGTTGTCGCAACGTATTTCTTTGGGCGCGCGGCCTATCTGGCCGATTGCATGCCTGTCGCCAAGGATCTTGAGAGCATGGACATGGACGATATGCCGTGCAAGCGTGTGCTTGAGGCGTATGAGTCAACCGCTCCGGAGACGATTGAGCCTGCGGAGGTTCATGCTCGTCCGCGTGATGACCATCGCACACTGCCGCCGGCGCTGCGCGATCTGCTGCTCGCCGATAAGGCTGACGAGTTGGAGGTCATGGAAGAGGACGATGACCCATACGTGGCCCGTGTTGTTGAATTGCGCGAGCAGGCAAAAGTCGACCGTACAGGTGCTTTTGAAGGCTTTTCCCGTCTTGTCGAGGAGTTGGAGGCTAAGTGCGCCGTCGCCGAGCTTTTGGCGACAGGTCCGGTTCAAACGCAGTTTTGCGATAACCAGCTGGTGCGCATGGTGCTACCGGTGTTGGAAGAAGACCGCTCTGTGCGAATCCTTCGTGCGCCCGATGCGCTGTACTTTGCCCAGCACGAGATCTGCAGCTTTTACGCCGAGCAAGAGGACTTTGAACGAGCGCTGCCCGAGGTGCGCCATCTTTACGATCTGGCGCGCTCGTCCATGCAATCGCACTTTGCGCTCATCAACGTGCTTGCGCGTCTGGAGCGCTTTGACGAGATTATCGAGGTGGCGCGCCACGGCCTACGTATTGCCAGCGATCGTTCTGCAATCGGCTACCTGTTCTATCGCTTGGCGTTTGCCTATTGGAATTGCGATCAGCTCGACCTGGCGCTGGCTTGTTACCGTCTCGTGCCGCGCGGCGAGGAGTCGGGCAGTAGCGCGCTGGAAGAAATGCAGGGCCTTATGAACGAGATGGGCGTTAGCGAGCCTCCGACGTTCGAGGAAGCGGTCGAGACTATCCGCAAGGCTGGACTTGAGTTGCCGCCAGTGTCCGCCGTGACGAATCAGCTGGCAGATGCCGCTGTGCAACTGGTCGACAACGGCTTCTTTTTCCTGGCACGCGGCTGCATCTTCCAAATGTGGCGCACCATGGGCAACGACGAGCTCGGCTCCCTCAACCGCTCGCTGGGGTAGGGGCGAAAACTGCAAGGAGGAAAGGCCGCTAGGCAATTAGAAAATTCCCTCTTGCTCAACTTCGGCTGTTTGGTTACTATAGAACGGCTGTTACGGAGAGCTGACCGAGAGGCCGAAGGTGCTCGCCTGCTAAGCGAGTATGCCCCAAAAGGGCATCTGGGGTTCGAATCCCCAGCTCTCCGCCAGTTTAACTTTAAAGAAGGGTCCCATTGGGGGCCCTTTTTTATTATCGAGAAAGGGCGCTGGGGATTCGAACCCGAGAGGGCGCGGGCGTTAAGCAAACGCGAAAGGCGTTTGTAGCCCGTGGGCGAAAAGCCGCCAGGCTTTGAAGCCGGAGGGCATGCGTAGCATGCCCGGACATCCCCAGCTCTCCGCCAGTTTAACTTTAAAGAAGGGTCCCATCGGGGGCCCTTTTTTAGTTGAACCACGTTAGCTGGGGATTCGAACCCTCAAAAAATGAGGCGCCCCGTTGGACGCCTCATTTGGTTCGATGTGATATCGCTCCGGCCCTACATCTCGGGCGCCTTGGCGACGGTCTCGCTTTCTGCCGTGAGTGGGCGGTTGTCGATGCGGCGGCCCAGGCGGTCGAGCTTCACAAGGAGCCACTCAATGGGATTCGGCCCTGCGCCTTCCTCGTCGGCAACCAGGTCCATGACGGCGATCTTGGTGCCGTCCTGCTTGAGTGTAACGCTGCCCACCTTGTCGCCCACATGCACCGTGCCCGAAAGATCGTCGTAGCTAACCTTTTCGGTCACCTCGCCGGCAAGAGAAAACACGGTCGCTTGCGCCGTGGGATCGGCGAGCGTGGCGTCGATTGTCTTATCCGTCCAGTCGGTTTGACTAATGCGCGCCATAAGCGGGTTGCCGTTGGCGGTCTTTTCTTGCGTGTTGGCGATTGCGACCGTCACCTTGTGACCGTAGTACCAGTTGGCAAGGGTGGCGGTATCGGTAAAGCGCTGATCGGTGGTGGTGGAGTTCAAAATAACGGTGTAGATCTCGTCGCCGTCGCGGTTGTAGGCGCTCGTAAAGCAATAGCCCGCGTCGTCGGTGGTGCCGGTCTTGCCGCCGATGTTGCCATCTTGGCCCAGCAAATAGTTATGCGTGTCCATGGAATGCGAATGGTCGGTGCCGTCGGCGCCCGTGACCTCGATCCAGGAATCCTCGCTCGCTACGACCTCGCGGATCGTGTCGTTTTTCATGGCCTCCTGCATCATCAGCGCTACGTCGTGTGCGGTTGAGTGCATATTGCCAGCCCACTCATCAAAGTCCAGACCATGCGGGTTTTCAAAAAGCGTACCGGTACAGCCGAGCTTCTTAGCGCGCTCGTTCATGGCCTTCACAAATGTGGCCTCGGCGTCTTTGGTCTTGGGGTCGATCTTCTTGCCCACATATTCGGCGAGCACGATGGCGGCGTCGTTGCCCGAGGGAATCATCAGACCGCGTAGTGCCTGCTCCACGGTAAGCTCGTCGCCTTCGAGCAAGCCGGCGGTCGAATTACCCACGGTGGCTGCGGCGTTGCTCACCGTGACCTTCTCGTCCATCTTGCAATTCTCGACGGTTAGGATTGCGGTCATGACCTTGGTGATCGAGGCGATTTTGACCTGCTCATCGGCGCCGCGCCCATAGTAGACGGTACCGTCTTTGCCCATGACGAGGGCATTGGTCGCATCGATATCGGGCAGGTTTTCGGCCGTGATGCCGCGCGCATCGGCGGTTTTGCCGCAAACATTGTCGGTCGTGAGCACTTGGGCGCCGGCGACGGTGGGCGCGCCAGCGGCAAGGGCGATAGCGCAGACAAAGCCGGCGGCAAGCTGGGCTGAGCGCTTTGCAAAAGAGGTGAGGGACTTCACAGATTTCGCTTTCGACGGGATGGTCTCTTCTGAAACTAGAGTATATCGTTTGCCGGCGTCGGCGATCATCGCGTGCGTGCGTGGCCCACATCCGCGTTCGAACGGGCACAAGGGTGCTTAAGACCGACTTAATCACCCACGCTTGTTGTGTGTGGCGTGCGTCGCCTCAGGCATAATGGAGCGCGAGAGGAGCACGCATGAACGAGCGCATACTGGTAGTTGATGACGAAAAGGCCATCGCCGACTTGGTTGGCATCTACCTTACAAAAGAGGGCTTTGATGTCCAGATTGCCTATAGCGGGGCCGATGCTGCCAAGGCGATTTTGGAGCAGGAGTTCGATTTGGCGCTGCTAGATGTCATGCTGCCCGATATCGATGGGTTTGAGCTGCTGCGTACGATCCGTTCCAGCCATACCTATCCCGTGATCATGCTGACGGCGCGCGATGCCCAGCAAGACAAGATCGGGGGCCTTTCGCTTGGCGCGGACGATTACGTGGTTAAGCCGTTCCGTCCGCTGGAGCTCATCGCGCGCGTGCACGCTCAGCTTCGCCGCTACACCAGCTACGGTAGCCGTGCACAGGCGGCCGAGTCGCCGACCATTCAGCTCGACGGCTTGGAGATCAACCGCGACGCTCGTTCCGTGACGGTGGACGGTGCACCGGTACGCCTCACACCCACCGAGTATTCAATCTTGCTGTATCTGGTCGAGCATCGCGGCAGCGTGGTGGCCGTGGAGGACCTGTTCCGCGCGGTGTGGAGCGAGGATTTTATGCCCGGCTCCAACAATACGGTGATGGTGCACATTCGCCACTTGCGCGAAAAAATCGGCGACGACGCACAAAAGCCACGCTTTATCAAAAACGTCTGGGGCGTCGGCTACATCATCGAATAGCGCCTTTGATGGTGGGGAAGTGGATATGACAAAAGACGATAGGCAAGCGTTCGAGGTGCCCGATCGGCTCTTTGAATACGTGAGGTCGGTCGTCGACAACCGCGCGCTTGCAACGGTGCTGCTCTTTTTGCTGAGCCTGCTGCTGATTGGCATCGACAACATCGTCGGAATCTTGGCGGCGCTGCTTGTCGGCTTTTTGCTGATCGATCGATTTGAGATCGTGTGCCGCTGCGTGGTGATTGGCGGCGCCGCGTGGGCCATGACGTTGGCGATTGGCGCCATGGCGCTCGGCGGCATCGAAGGGCCGGTGCTGTTCGATGCCGGCTTTGTATTCAACATGCTTGGCTTTGTGCTGGCGCTTGCCGTGTGCGTGCTGTTCTTGTGCGGCCGCGCCCTGTACTACCAGGGCTACGAGCAGGGCGAGCAGCATGCCGATTGTGTGCTGGCTGTTCGTATTCAAGATCGCCTGATCGATCACCCCGACACCTGGGACAACATCGACGGCGACTTCTTGGAGGTCGAGGGCGCCCTTAACCGCGTGCGTGACCGTGAGCGCAAGGTGCAGCAAGCTCTGCGTGACGAGTCGCATCGCAAGGACGATCTGGTCACGTACTTGGCACATGACCTACGCACCCCGCTTGCCAGTGTGGTGGGCTATCTTTCGCTGCTGCAAGAGGCTCCTGAGCTGCCGGTTGAGCAACGTGCGCACTTTACGGGCGTGGCTCTCGACAAGGCGCACCGGCTCGATGCACTCATCGAAGAGTTCTTCGATATCACACGCTTTGACTTCCACGATATCGTGCTCACGCGCGGCTATGTTGATCTGGGGTTGCTGCTGGCTCAGGTGACTGACGAGTTCTATCCCATCCTCAACGAGCAGCATAAGGAAGTCCAAGTTGATATTCGCGAGGACCTGACGGTGCTCGTGGATGGCGACAAGATGGCCCGCGTGTTTAACAACATCATGAAAAACGCCGTCGCCTATAGCTATGAGGGCTCGACTATCACGATCGAGGCCGGGCGCCAAGACGATGGCGGCGTGCGCGTGCGCTTTATCAATCAGGGCGATCCTATCCCTGCGGCTAAGCTCAAGGTGATCTTTGAGAAGTTCTATCGCCTGGATGCGGCGCGTGCGACCAATCGCGGTGGTGCCGGTCTGGGCCTTGCTATTGCCAAGGAGATCATCGCGGCACACGGCGGTACCGTTGCATGTGAATCGACGCCCGAACACACGATATTCACCATCGAGCTGCCCGCCGTATAGCCAGCGTGCCCTTACAAACACTTGACAATGCGCTCACGTGCATATGAGCCGCGATTTCTACTATCGATACTGCTGAATTGATATCGATGTGGAGGTATGCGGTATGACGGCTGCTGCGGCTGTGGAGCCCACGGAGCTTGAAGAACTCATGGAAGCGCAGGCCGAGGCCGCGCACGAGCGCGAGGTTGGGGATGCGACTCGCCCCACGGCAGAGGATCTTGCCGCCTCGCCGACGCGCATCGACGTCGAGGGCCTCGACCTGTTCTATGGCGACCATCATGCGCTCAAGGACGTGAATATCAAGATCCGCGACAAGCAGATCACCTCGTTTATCGGGCCTTCGGGCTGCGGAAAGTCCACGTTGCTGCGCTGCTTTAACCGCATGAACGACGGCATCAAGGATTGCCGCATCGAGGGCAAGATTGCGCTCGATGGTCAAGATATCCTGGGCGATTACGACATCTGCCGCCTTCGCCAGCGCGTGGGCATGGTGTTTCAGCGCCCCAACCCGTTTCCCATGAGCATCTACGACAACGTCGCCTACGGTCCTCGCGGCATGGGAGTGCGCGACCGCGCCGTGCTCGACGAGCTGGTCGAAGACTCCCTGCGACGCGCCGCCCTGTGGGACGAAGTCAAGGACAAGCTCAAGGAATCGGGTCTGAGTCTTTCGGGCGGCCAGCAGCAGCGTCTGTGCATCGCCCGTGCGCTGGCCGTGCAGCCCGACATTCTGCTGATGGACGAGCCGACCTCGGCACTCGACCCTGTGTCGACGCTGGTGGTTGAGCAGCTGGCCTGCGAGCTCAAGGAGACCTGCACGCTCGTGGTCGTTACACACAATATGCAGCAGGCGGCGCGTATTTCCGACTCGGTCGCGTTTTTCTTGCTGGGTGAGTTGGTGGAGCACGCGCCCACCGCGCAACTCTTCAAGAATCCGACCGATCCGCGCACGGCGGATTATTTGACGGGTCGTTTTGGCTGATACCATCTAGTACAGGCACCTTTAGGGTTAAGATGCGGTCATGCCGGCCGCAAAGGGGTTCAACATGATCTATTACGTCGAGGATGATGACAACATCAGGGATTTGACGGTCTACGCGCTGCGCAAGCAGGGAATCGAGGCCGAGGGCTTTTCGTGCGATGGCGAGTTTAAAGCTGCCGTGGCGCGACGGGTGCCCGATGCTGTGCTGCTCGATATCATGCTGCCCGATACCGATGGCTTGGCGATTATGCGTCGCCTGCGTGCCGATCGCCTGACGGCGACGGTGCCCATCATGATGCTTACCGCCAAGGACACCGAGCTCGACAAGGTGATGGCGCTCGATGGCGGTGCCGACGATTACCTGACTAAACCCTTCTCGCTCATGGAGCTTGCGAGCCGCTGCCGCGCACTGCTGCGTCGCGGCGGCATGGTCAAGCAGGCGAGCGATGTGCTCAGCGTGGGCGACATTGTGCTCTCGCCCAGCCATCGCGAGGTGACCGTTGCCGGCGAGTCGCTTAAGCTCACCCTGCGCGAGTTCGACCTGCTCGAGTACCTCATGCGCAAGCCCGGCGTGGTCTTTACCCGCGAGTCGTTGCTGCAGAGCGTGTGGGGCTGGGACTTCGACGGCGGTTCGCGCACTGTTGACGTGCACGTGCAGACGCTTCGCCAAAAACTGGGCGAGCATGCCAGCGCCATCGAGACCGTGCGCGGCGTGGGCTACCGCTTGGCCGAGCCTTCTGCCGGTGATGGTGCCGAAGGTGACGTCACCGCGGCCACCGCATCGGAGGAGTAACCCGTGGTCTTCGCCCCCCAGGGAAAACATACGCTGTCGCACCGCGTTTTTGTGACGATCTTTGTCTGCGCCATGGCGGTTATCGTGGCGTTTACGGTGCTGGGTGCGTTCTTTGTGCAAAACACCTTGGCGGATGCCACGAGCGCCAATCTGGCGCAGGAAACCGAGCTCATTGCTGCCGCCCTCGACGAGCAGCAGGAGCCCATCCCGTTCTTGCGTAGCCTTGATCGCGAGGACTTGCGCATCACGCTGATTAACAAGGATGGATCGGTTGCCTACGACAACGAGGCGTCGCCTTCCACACTGCCCAACCATGGCGATCGCCCCGAGGTCATCGAGGCCTTTGAGAATGGTTCGGGTTCCGCGGAGCGCGCAAGCTCTACGCTCGACGAGATTATGCTGTATCGCGCCGTCGCCCTTGATAACGGCCAGGTTGTCCGCTTGGCGCAGGCCCAGCCTGGCGTTGCAGCGATTTTGCTGTCGATGGTGGCGCCGATGCTGCTTATCGCAGCAGCGGGCGCGGTACTCTCGTTTTTTATGGCGCGCCGCGAGTCCCGTGCCATCATCGCGCCGTTGCAAGAGGTGGATTTGGACCACCCACGCCGTAGCTATGAGCACGCCTATGCCGAGATGGTCCCCATGCTTGAGCGTATCGAGTCGCAGCGCCAGGAACTCAAGCGCCAAATGGCGGTGCTGGCGGACAACGATCGTATGCGCCGCGAGTTCACGGCGAATATCACCCATGAGCTCAAGACGCCGCTTACGGCGATTTCGGGCTATGCCGAGCTCATCGCAAACGGCATGGTCGAGGGCGAGGACGACCTGCGCAACTTTGGCGGTCGCATCTATCGTGAGGCGGGCCGCTTGGCAGCGCTTGTCAACGACATCCTTACGCTGTCTAACTTGGACGAGGCCGAGCGTGCAACTGAGGGCGAGGCGGTGCCCATTGGGTCCACGGAGCCTATTGAGCTCTCGCGTGCCATCTACGCGGTCGAGCAGCGTCTTGAACAGGTCGCCCGTCAGGCGAATGTGACGATCAGTCATGAGACCAAGCCTGTGGTCATCGAGGGCGTGTCGCGCTTGATTGACGAGCTCATCTATAATCTGGCAAGCAACGCCATCCGCTACAATCGACCCGGCGGTACGGTTACGCTGCAGTGCGGCACCAACGACGAAGGCCATCCGTTCCTCGCGGTCGCCGACACGGGAATCGGTATCGCGCCTGAAGAACAGGGCAAGGTATTTGAGCGGTTCTATCGCGTGGACAAGAGTAGGTCCAAGGCGCGCGGCGGAACCGGTCTGGGGCTTGCCATTGTCAAGCATGCGGCCCTGTATCATCACGCCACGCTCGATCTGTCGAGCGAGTTGGGCGTGGGAACCACCATTACGGTGACGTTTCCCATACAGCAGGACGAGCCATTCGCATAGCGATACAACATAGGTATTGATGTAGACGCCGCATTTGACTTTCGGGTGCGGCGTTGTTGTGCAATTTTACGATTGCTTCCGACATTTTTACAGGAGAGCCTGTTTCTTATGTATAGAGTTTGGTCTCGGTAAAAAGATGCGATAACATACGGACAGTTTTGTCAATCCGAACTGGGGAAATGAAAGGCAAGCTGCATGACCCTTCTCGAACTGTTCCAGCTGCTGAAGAAGCACTTCAAGCTGGTCATCACCCTTCCGGTGGTCTGCGCGATCGCCATGGGCATCGTGTCCTTCGCCGCGATGGACAACACCTATACCGCGACGACGAGCATGTACATTCTCGCCAAGACCGACGATAGCGGCCAGATGAGCTACAACGATCTCTCGGCGAGCCAGATGCTTTCCAACGATATCGCCACGCTGCTGGATAGCGATAGCGTTAAGAGCGGCGCCGCCAAGGAACTGGGCCTCACCGATCTGGATGACTACAAGGTGTCTGTTTCCTCCGAGACTACCACGCGTGTCATTACGCTTTCGGTTACCGGCACCGATGCCAAGGAGACGGCTGAGGTCGCAAAGGCCATAGCTAGCTCGGTGAGTACGGTCGCTCAGAACGTCGGCGCTGCCCAGAGCATCAACGTTATCGACGAGGCTAAGACCCCCGAAGCCCCCAGCGGCCCCAAGCGCACGCTGTATATTGCCGTCGCGTTCCTCGCCGGTATCTTTATCGCAGTCGCCTATGTCGTTTTGGCAGACATGCTCAATACCCGCATCCGCGGTGCCGAAGAGGCGGAAGAGCTCCTGGGCATTCCCGTTGTTGGCCGAATTCCGGCTATGAAAGGTGGTAAATAGGCATGGCTAAGGCAAAGAACACCGACAAGCTCGTTGTACAGAATGCCGCCAAGACCCTTCTGGCCAACATCCGCTTTGCGAGCGTGGACGACCCCATCCGCACCATCACCGTTACCTCCTCGATTCCCAACGAGGGCAAGTCTACGGTTTCCATTAACCTTGCCCAGGCAATCGCCACGAGCGGCAAGTCCGTGCTTCTGGTCGAGGCCGATATGCGCCGCAGGTCCCTTTCCGATATGCTCGGCGTTCGTTCGCGCGGCGGACTCTATGCGGTCCTTTCCGAGCAGATCTCCATTGACCAGGCAATTGTCGAGACGGGTCAGAAGAACTTCTACTTCCTCGATGCCGAGCCGCATATTCCCAATCCTGCCGACATCATCGTCTCTCACCGCTTTGCCAAGCTGGTAAAGGCGCTGTCCGCCAAGTTCCAGTACGTCATCTTTGATGCTCCCCCGGTCGGCACCTTCATCGATGCTGCCGAGATTGCCAGCCTGACCGACGGCACGCTGTTCGTGGTGCGTGAGGATTTCACCAAGCGCGAGGAGGCGCTCAACGCCATCGGTCAGCTTAAAAAGTCCGAGAAGGTCAAGCTCATCGGTACCGTTATGAACTACTGCGAGACCGAGACCAGCGAGTACTACTACTCCTACTACACCAAGGACGGTAAGAAGGTGAAGAAGGGCTCCGACGATCAGGGGACTTCCAAAAAGGGCATCTTCACCAACCGAGCAAACGTTTAGTTGATTAAGGCTGACCTATGCGTGACATTCATTGCCATATCTTGCCGGGTGTAGACGACGGCGCCGCCGATCTCGATGAGAGCTTGGCGATGCTCGAGGCTGCCAAGCGGGCTGGTGTAACCAGAATTGTTTGCACTCCTCACTGCCGTGATCCCTATTTTGATTACGACAAGATGTGGGATGCCTTTGAGCTGCTGCGCGATAACGCTGACGGTTTTCCGCTCCAGATGGGCTTCGAGGTCAACCATCGAAAGCTCGTTGAGCTTGGTATCGATGCCGCGGAGCACTTGCATTTTGATGGGACCAACGAGTTTCTGCTCGAGCTTTCGACGCATGCCGATGCGTATGCGTTTAGAGAGTACGAGAACACGATTTACGATTTGCAGTGCCGTGGCTACCAGGTGATCATCGCTCATCCTGAGCGCTATCGTGCGGTTCAAAAGGATGTAAGCGTGGCGGAGCGCCTGGTCGATATGGGCTGCAAGCTGCAGGCTTCGGCGGACTTTATTGCCGGCGGTCGCTTTGGTCGCGAGAAAAAGCCGGCACAGCGCCTGTTCGATCAGAACCTGTACAGCTTCATCGCGAGCGATGCCCATAACGTGGGTCATTACGATTGCCTGGCGAAGGCTCGCGCGAAGTTTAGCGTGCGCGGAGCTCATTTTCGCTAAAATCTGTCCCTAACGTTCGCATTGAATGAAAGGGCAGCCATGGATATCCAACTTAAGACGGGATGCTTTGATGACGCGGCGTTGGTGCGCCGCGTCATTTTTATGGACGAGCAGGGCTACGAGAATGAGTTCGACGCTATCGACGAGGATCCGAACTGCATTCATGTGACGCTCTATGTAGACGGCGAGCTTGCCGGTTGTTCGCGCGTGTTTCCCGAAGAGCTTGAGCGCGCGGCTGACGCAGAGGCTCCGGTGTCGCCGGCGTGCGACTTGGACGAAGGTGTCGCGGCGGGGGAGACCTACATTATGGGGCGCGTGGCCGTGCTGCCGAGCATGCGCCGTCGCGGTTTGGCGAGCAAGATTGTCGAGGCCAGTGATACGTGCGCGCGTGATGCCGGCGCCAAGCTCATTAAGCTGCATGCTCAGGAATACGTGCTGCCGCTCTATGCCAAGGCGGGCTACACGCAGATTGCCCCGGTGGACTACGAAGACGAGGGCCAGCCTCATGCCTGGATGGCCAAGCGCGTAGATGGCAGATAGGAACGTTCCTTTCCTGCCGGCAGCTGGGGACACTCCTTGGCAATTGGCGCATCAGAGCGCTCGGACATACAGTTTTTCGATTCCGTATGTATATATGCGCGTTAATGGGTTATAAAATCTAAGTCTGAACATAGTAGGTCTGTGATGCGGCTC
>ULWR01007881.1_pt1 | contig 17467 bp, 7 predicted proteins | sample 1960531 | NCBI WGS metagenome assembly ULWR01 (sample SAMEA4835817, study PRJEB28245) | human gut metagenome | biome: gut microbiome; material: fecal sample | place: Denmark | collected 2008
CGGTGCACAGGCAGGTATGCAGGGAAAACCACCTGTCGGTCCTGATGGGAAGCCTCTTCCCGTACCGGCAGGGGAGGAAGCAGAAAAGCCTGTTTCTTTTGCGGTGCAGCTTCTCATTTTTGGATTGTGTGTGGTAGTTGCAGTTGGTATCACAGCATACAGCATTTTTTCAAATCTTGTTTTAACTTCAGACAATATGACGCTTAAAGCACGTGTTTCTGATTTGTCATATGCACAGAATATATATGATGTGTACAACCAGACCAAGAAGGACTATGACTGGACTAAGCTTCTTGAGAGCGCCTCATCCAACAAGAATGATGAGATAACGGGCTTCGTGGATGAGCTGGAGCAGAAGCTTCCGTCAGAGGCCAAGCTTGTGAATATGTCTGTTACGACTGATGGTGTTTCGATGACCATAAAGACAGGCAGCAAGGATATAGCGGCTGATGTGATTGCACAGCTTCGTACATTTGAGAGTATCATGGTATCCAATGTGTCAACCATTACAGAGGAGGTTGATGAGACCGGTGCTTCAAAGGTTCAGTTCACAGTAGATTGCACATATGTAAAGGCTGATGACAGTGCTGCTTCTGAATCGGCAGATGGCACAGGCAGTGAGCCAGATGATACATCAAAAGATGCGTCATCACAGGCACAGACGGATAGTAATTCATCATCAGATACAGACAGTACAAATCAGTAGGGGGTGTTAGGATGTCAACGAGAGATAAAAAGTTACTTATTATATTAGCGGGTGTTGCCATTTTAGCACTGACATATTTTTTGATTTTTATTCCACAGTCCAATAAGAGGGATTCACTCAAGAGCGAAAATATGAATCTGAAATCACAGTACAATCAGCTTTCAGCACTTGCGGCAAAGGCGGATGACTACACAGAGAAGACAAAGGATATGTCTGATGCCATGCAGCAGGTATATGACAATTTCCCTTCATATTTACAGATAGAAAACGGCATCATGGATGCGGTTGCTATCGAGAAATCTACCAATACAAATATTACAGAGCTTACAGTCGGCTCACCGACAGCTATTGATGTGAATAATCCGACAGGTAAAGCCGGTACAGACTCTTCGTCAGGAAGCAGTTCGGACAGCAGTACCACGGATAGCAGTAATGCAGACAATTCGCAGAGCTCTCAGACCGCTGATGGCAACAACTCTCAGTCACAGACAGGCGACGGCAGTGCAGCTGATGGCAGCACATCATCAAGCTCTGCAAAGTCTACGGTTACAGGCTATCAGCTTTATGATGTCAGCACAGTTATGGCATTCAAGACAGAGTATCATGGGCTTAAGGCTATGCTTGGAGAGGTGATTGGTTCATCACAGAAGAAAACTATCAGCACACTTAATGTGAGCTTTGATGATTCGACAGGCAAGCTGACAGGTGAGATGCTTGTGGATTCATATTTCCTGTATGGACTTGATAAGCCATATGAGGCACCATACATACCTGCAGTACCACATGGTACAAATAATCTGTTTGGTACAACAAACTAACTGATTATTATAATATTAGGTTATTAGATTAGCGGGTTATTGAGACCGTAAGTGATAAATATCAAATGTTAGATTATTGAGTTATGAGATAACAAAATACAAGAGGGGAGGAAGCAGATTTGAGAAAGCTAAAAAACGATGATCGAGGAGTAACACTTGTGGAGATTATTGTGTCGATTGCTATTCTCGCAATAATCGTGCTTCCTTTTTTGAATGCATTTGTCACAGCTACAAAGACCAATGTAAAGGCAAAAAACGAGCTGAATGCTACACATCTGGCGACAAACATTATGGAGGGTATTGAAAAGAACTCCATGAAGACACTGGCATATCAGTTTAACTATCCGTCGGAGGGCTTTGATGTGGCGGACGGTTTTAATATATCAGATGGAAGCAGTGCATGTGAGCTTCTTAAGAAGTCGGGTAAGTTTGATAATGTAAAGAGGCTTGAGGATATCAGTGCAGAGATTGTAAACAAGGACGATGTCATTACTAGCTGTATCCACAAGACTGATGCATCTGCCAAAATAAGCGATACATCGCTTTGGAATTTCAGGGAGTCGGATGCGCACAAGTATTATTTCTATATGTCTGGTGTGCAGTCAGGCACAAAGAAATACAATGCTCTTGTGACAGTGGATGCAAAATCGGACGCAGAGTCGGACAATAAGGTTAAAAAGTACAACATGGACGAGGTAGCGGATATGTCGGCCATGGATGCAAATTTTGACTGCATGAGTGCAGACAAGTATTCTGCTACAAATATTATATATGCATTTAATAATATGCCTGGTGTAGGCGGCATCACTCAGCAGGATATCAAAAGAACTATCACCATAGATATAGAAAAGTATGGAGCTTCGAGTAATAAGGCTACCAAGGTTACGGTGTCGTATTCATATTCTATCAATAAGAATGGAGTAAGAAAGACTTTTCCGGATCCGAATAGTGCACTGAAGGATGATTATACCATGGTGATTTATGATAATTCTTCAGATACTGTGAACCATAATCTAAGGAATGTCTATCTGTTTTACAATCCATGGTACACATCTACAGGAACACTTTACAATACCTGCAACGATGTCATTATAATCAATAATAAGGACAAGCTGGACTGCACGGTAAACATTGTAAAGCAAAAGACTATATCGGATCAGTCAGAGTTGAGCACGAAGGAGAGTACATATAAGGCATATGTGAAGGTAAGTGAGCCGGGAAATCGTACAGGTCATGCTTATACTCATATAGCCACCAATCTGAATGTAAATATGGGAGCACCGGATAATCCACTACAGCCCGATCAAGCTATATATGGCTTTAATAACAATGTAATTCAGAATGATGTAAAGGCAATTGTCGATATAAAGAATCTGACAAAAAGCAATGCATCTGAAAGGCTGTATGATGTGAAGGTGGCTGTATACGAGAGCAAGGCTTCACTGGATGATATATTTAAGGATAAAGACCCGGTTGTTACGATGACCGGAAGCATGGGGTATTAATTATGAAGCGTAATGATAACCGTGGTGCTTCCTTTGTGATGGTTGTAGTTGCAATGGCTATAGTGGCTGTTTTAGCTGTGACTGTGCTGTGGATAGCGCTTATGAACCTCCAGATGAAGGTGACGGACGAAAAAAATACAGACAACTTTTACTCGGCAGAGGGTGTGCTGGATCAGATATGTACCGGTCTGCAGGGAGATATTTCCAAGGCTTACTCAGCAGGATATACAAAGGTTATGGAGAATTACTCTGACAGCAGCATAAATGAGGCCGGCAGACAGAGTATATTTGCGCAGGAGTATTTAAAGAGCTTAAAGGGAAGTCTTGAGTCTGACAATACCGGTATGCACTATAAAACTGAAAAGCTTAAAGACTATGTGGATAGTAAGCTCACAGACGAAAACTCAAAGCCACACGCTGTGGTCAAGGCGGTAAATGCCGATGAAAATGGAAATGGACTGCTCAAGGTATACAACAGCCGCGCAGTCATTAATGGCATCAGGGTAGAGTATACCGATGAAAAGGGATTTAAATCAATAATAGAAACAGATATTTCTCTGGGAGTTCCATCCATGAGCTTTACAGCATCGGGAGGAGTTCCGGAGCTTTTTACATATTCTCTTGTCGGAAATGAAGGACTGGATATTATATCAGGACTTAATAAAGTGAATCTATCCGGTAATCTCTACGCCGGCTGTGAAAATGCGGCAGGCACAGGGACTTCTACTACGAGTGTTACCATTCCAAACAATGCCACACTTGATGTAAAGGATACCAGCTATATGATTGCAGAGGGCGATATAGAGGTGGGAGACTTTGCCGGAAAAGATACTGGTACAATAAAAAAGAATATGGCGGGGGTACACAATAACAGTACACTTTCTGTTGATTCACAGTGCCAGCTGTGGACAAGCAACATAAATGTAAATGGTGCAACAGTCAATTTAGATGGCATGACATATGTGGCAGATGACATGACCTTAAAGGGTACAGGCTCAAAGGTTACACTTGGCAAGAATAATAAGAATAACAATGCGAAGTACGTCGGCTTTGGCAACGGAGGTGCTGACAAGGAAAATCCTGTCGCAGGCGATAGCTCTGCTATTATCATAAACGGCAGGGAGGCATCTCTTGATATGTCAAATATCAGGGAGCTTATGTTAGCAGGAACCGCATATATCAATACCCAGGCTATTGTAAACTCAAGTAGTGTGGGTACACAAAACAGCAATGTGGGCATGGGTGAGTCAATCTCTGTAAAGGGTGACCAGATAGCATACCTTGTGCCGCCTGAGTGCATAGGCACAAGTGGAGATGGTGCGGATGCCAAATCGCTTTACAACAAGAATCCACTTTCCTATAAGGAGTACAAGGATATCACGGCAACCGGACAGGATCAGACAAAGTATACTGAAGTTAATGCTAATGTGGTCAGCACAAAGACAGGTAAGTCTCTCTCGGCATATCTGCCGGAGAAAAAGACAATCGACAACTGTATAAAGAAGGTCTTTGTTCCTTCTACTGATAATAGTGATGATGGACTTGTATACTATTATGTAAATCTGCCAACGAACAAGGCAGCTGAGTATTACAGAGACTATTTTGGCGCAGACAGTGACAAGCTCAATAGATACACTAAGTTCTATACTGACAGCATAAAGGTAAATGAGGCAGCAAGCATCTATACTGCCGGCAATTACAGCATCTACGATGGCAGCAATTTAAGCCTTTTGAAGGGCATAGCTGATGGTGTGGACATGGATGCACAGTCAGATGCCTTACAGCACACGTATACTGCACTAAACTCAAAGCTTTTGACAAATTATGCAGATTTACCGACAAATGCAGCAAGTGTTTCGCTTTTTACAAATATAGTTAACAATACCAATTTGCTGAAAATAGTGCCAAATTCCGGTAATAAACATATATTTGAGACTGAGTATCAGGGAAAAAAATACCAGGCAATTGTCAAAAACGGTAACTACACCTATGATGCAAATGACAAATCACACAATGTGGATATAATTGTTGCTACGGGAGATGTGACACTGAATGCTGACTTTACAGGTACCATAGTTGCAAAGGGCAGGATAATTGTAAACAAAGACCAGTGCGAGATTGATAATGGTACTCAGGAGGTATTTAAGGCATTGCTTCTTGAAAAGGTAAGTGATGCAGACGATGCACTGCACCTGTATGATGTGTTCATGGACGGTGCCAACTATCTGGGTAATGTTTCTTCTTTTTCAAATAAGAAAGAGGCAGATACAAAAATAGATTATGCTACGCTCATTACATACCAGAACTGGACCAAGGAGTAGAAAACAAGCGGCTTTTAAGGCGCAAAACAGCTGCGAAATATTTATATTTGACAAATTTTGACGATATATACAAGGGAGGAATCCAATATGTCTGTAAAAGAAAAAAAGAATAATGGTGGTTTCTCTCTGGTAGAGCTTATAGTAGTGATAGCGATATCTGTCGTACTTATAGGTGCGGCAACCATATCCATTCGCTCGGTCATGGGTGTTGAGGTGAAGCAGTGTGCCAGAAATATTGAATCGATAATTAATAAAACAAGGGTCACCACTATGGGAAAGGACAGCGCAGTTCTTGAGATATATAAGGATGCATCAGATGGTGCCTACTATTATAAGACGACCATAAATGGTACAGTATCTGCTCCTAGCAAAATAGGAAAGAGCAGGATTGATGTATATTATTCCATGAAGGATGATTATAGTGATAAGACACAATTGAACAGTTCAGGCAGTATAGTGCTTCAGTTTGACAGAAGCTCAGGTGCACAAAAGCCTGATGCCAATGGTAAGTACTGCAGCCGTATCTGGATTCAAAAAAACAGCACCGAGAAGGTTATCACGATATACAAGGAGACCGGCAAGGTGGTATGTGAGTAATTTATATAGTTTAATGATGAATATTTTATTTTGACGCAAGGCTGTTATAAGGTTGTATGATGAAATCGGAGAGGAAGATGAACCATGAAACTTTTAAGGCGCATGAACAAATCAAATAATAGGAAAAACAGTGGCTTTACACTTGTTGAGCTTGTCATTGTCATGGCGATAATGGGAATACTGGGTCTGGCTGTTGCAGGCTTTATCGGTACGAGCACGAAGCAGTATAAGTATGCTTCAAAGGATGTAGATTTACAGTATGAGGCACAGCTTACGATGAATCAGATAGGAGACCTGATAATTGATGCGCAAAAGGGGGTTAAGTATGAGCCTGCTACAGTGGCAGCGCCGGTGGAGGTGGCATCAGCAGACCCTGAGGCTGGTTATATTGCAACTGCATCAGCGGAAGAAGAGTCATCCGAAGAAGCATCATCTGAGGAAACATCATCCGACAGCAAGCTGATTATCTACAACAAGGATTGTACATACAATATCATATACAGACCATCAGAGCACAAAATCTATCTGCGAAAGGATACACTGGATCCTGCAACAGGTGCGGTGAAGGCAGATGGTCAGGGCAAGGAATCGCTTATGGCAGAAAATGTCACAGGCTTTACACCTGATTTAAGCGAGGCAGAAAGCAAGAACTCTGTCGGACTTGTCGTGGACTTTAAAGCAGGGGACAAGAAGTATACATCAAAGCAGAACTTCACTATGCGAAATAAGGTACCGACCGGGGCAGATGTGGAGTATGTGGCACCGGCAGAGCCTGAAGGAATAAGGATATATTATAAAGGCAAGGATGTAACCAACGGAACGGTATACTATGAAATGAAGAAAAATCAGAATAAATTAGAGTTTACTGATAAGATTCTGGGTGGAAAGTATGATTCAAAAAATGTAACGTGGGATCATTCTGGAACAAAAAATGGTGGAAACTTTAATGCTAATGGTGATGTATATAATGTAGAACTTATGGATAATGAAACTACAGATCAATTTGTTATCACAGTAACATCCAAAGACGATACGTCATTGACGGCAAAGGTAACTGTAAACGTAGCACATCCAATCAATATTCTGCATTGTGATGCAGATAAGCATTTCAATTTAGGACAGACGCATCAATTGTTTATTGATGAATGGGAGTTAAAAAATTCTTCATTAAATGGTAAATATCAGGTTAAGGATTTTGTATGGCATATGGAGGTAGAAAGTGTCAGCTCAACAGGTGCAACCGAGCACAAGGGAGATATATCCTTTAGAATGGGCGATGATGGCAAGCTGATTTATGGACCGGAGGGCAATGGTGAGCCTGATGGAATATTTAAGTTTAGTTCAAATGAGATTGCAGGAGAAACAGGAGCACAAGGTAAGCCAGATGATCCTAAATATAAGAACTATCTTAATTATTATATTTTAGGTTATAATAAAGAAATGCATATCACTCTCGGAAATGATTTTCTTACCGGAGAGAAATTAAATATCAGCGTCTGGCTTGGACTTGAGGATATGCCGGAGTTTAAGTCAAATACAATTACGTTTTATACATATTAAGAAACAGAGTAGTTTTTTACAAAAGGAGCAATCGCAATGAGCAAATTAAGAAAAAAAATAGTGGTTCCAATATCGCTCACACTTACAGGATGTCTCGTTGTGGCAGCTTTTGTGCTGAATGACAGCCTTACAAAGGTCGATGCAAATGTAGCGTTCAATGGAATATCGGATATAGTCAGCTCACATGGCAAGGACAAGCCCTTCAATATAGTGGAGGTGGTGCCTGACAAGAAAATGGCATCCATTGGCTATCTGATCGACGGTCAGGAGCCTGACGATTGGTTTGGTACACTGTCAAAGATGTCTGACAAAGATGGTGCCGGTGTAAAAATCAGGTCTGCCTATATGGAAGGTCTGAAAACAAAGCTTGCACCTATTACTACCGAGAAAAAGGATAACACAAAGCCTCTTTACTATGAGCCGTATGAGGAGAGCTATGTCAGTCAGGGCGATGACTGGACAGAGCTTGCCCTTGTAGATATGGATAAAATAAATCAGGGCACCGAAGGCTACAAGATGACAAAGCAGGAGAAGGGTGACTACAAGTTCAACACTGATTACCAGCTTGCTGTAAATGAAGAGGGACTGCCTACAGGTCATTACAGACAGAATGTTGACCATTATGTTTTCATGCAGGGCGAGGATGAGACAGAAGATGGCTCTGAATCTGTGGATACAGGAAAAAGAGGTTACTACAGTGTTGCGTTTACTGCAGTCAAATTGCCGGATGGCATGACAAATACCAAGTATCTGGTAGAGACTGATAATTCACAGAAAGCTGATGGAAATACAGACAGCGGTACAGATGGTAACATCGATAGCAGCACAGACAATACGACAGATACAGGCACAGCAGATGACACATCAGACAAGCATGTGGTTTATTCTATAAAGAGCGCATATGCCATTGGTTCTGCTGAGGGCATGCAAAACATAGCAAAATATGACCCAAAGGCATATATTTACAGAAAAGACAATTCAGATATCACATCACCATATGAATTTGTTGCAAGAGCTGACCGGATGGCAAGTCTGCCTGATGGCAGTAAGCCGGATTATGAGAAGTATACATACTGCACGGTTGAGATGGAGTATGTGCCTGCAGATAAAATCACTGATGACGAGACCTACTACGAGGTGGACACTAAGGTACCTATTGAGTTTAATTACGATGAGACCGGTGAGTATGGAGCAGTGCTTGACTCACAGAATCCATACGAGAAGATAGATGATGGCACACCGGACAATCAGCCGGCAGGTAAGACCGGCGCAGATGATATTTCAGATGATGCTTCAATAGCTGATTCTGCTACAGAGAATAATGATGGTAACACAGGCAGGGTAATCCTCACTGATACAGACGGATATTTTGATATAGTTAAGGACAGCCAGACATACACCTATGTGGGTGAGGGAAATGGTGATTATATCATGGTGGCTGATAAAAACGGCTCGCTTGATTATCCTGTAAATACCACACACATATATTATAAGGGTGGTTTCAAGAACAATAACTGGTTCAGAACAGGTGTGTTCAATCAGGAGGGCAAGACAGGCGATGATGATAAGACTGCCAATATGACCTTCAAGGTAAAAACGGTCACACCCAAGGAGCTTGAGCAGATAGATGTATCAACAATTGATTTACTCTATCTTTCCGGCTCAAAGTCCGTCCTTTCAAATGATTTAGTAAACGATGCTGCAACATATAAACCTGATAATGACATTTCATGGGACAAGGTAAAGCAGATAGTCCAGCGTGTACACCAGAGTGGTATAATGATGCCTGTTATAGTGGATAATGGTATTGTGTGGGCTTCTTCAAGTGCAGACTACTCAAGTAATATTAAAAAGCTTGCAGGTCTTTTGAGCTGTAACAATTTCAGCTCGCTGAATTTTACTAAGGACTCAGCTGGTAATTTTATTAATTGGAATAATGACATAAAGTATTATAAAGTTGACAGTAAAACCCATACAAAAGGTTTTGTAATTGGCAACGAATATGTCATTCCACGAAACTATAATCCTAGTACGGATGTGCCATTTGTTTTAAGAGATGATTTTGCTTCTGCATTTATTGCAAATGAAGATGAAACTCAATTTGTCGAAGCAGCTAAAAATGAGAATTTTGACGAGATAGCAGAGTATATCAACTCAGAGAATACAAGCAGGAAAAAAGAAAATGATACTCTTGGAAAGGACGAGTATGCATACTATGACAAGGAGATTTCAAAGGCGATAGTTTTAAGCTATATCATATCGTATGCCGATAAAAGAGACATTATAAATCCGACAGATAGTCTGAACATACTGGATATAGAGCCCGGAACTGTAAAAAATGAGTCTGACGCTTTAAATTATGATAAGCTTAAAAAGTGGCTTGGAACAAGGTGTCCGGAGCAAAAAAAGGTTACAATAACAAGGGTTACGAGTGCAGAATTTATTGGAAGAATAGAGGATCTCAATAATTATGATATGATATATATGGGACTTGTAGCCGATAATCTGAATTATAGAGATGGTCATACAGTATATAATGATTGGAAAATGGATGGGCTTAAATACTCAAATGTTGGTGACATTGTTGTTATAAATCCAAATGATTATGTAAACTATTGGGGATATAATATGCTCAAAAATGGTCATGCGGGATTGCTGGATACTGATTATATAAATGATGGAACGAAGCTTAATACTAACCTTACATTAAGAAATAATGGAAATAATGCTGATTATTTAACTGCTCCAAACACATACAGAGGCTCAGGCAATGATATTACTAAGCAGAAGGTTTCAGAATTGGAGGATTATATAAAGGCGGGCTTTCCTGTCGTCTTTTCAGATGGCTTTTTCTCTACTGTTTATGGCAGAGGAATTAATGAGGAGTATATAGACAACTGTTCAAATGTTTTTACTCTTTTATGTTATGCAAAAGATAAAGACAATGTTCTTAAAGTGGACAGCAAGGGAAATTTAAAAAAACAGTCAAATGAGACAGCTGACCTTGTTACCTACCTGACTACTGAAAAACCTGAAATATTACTCAAGGAGCAGGAAAAAGTAAAAGATACAGATTATGTTGAGATTAGTAATAATCAGATTACATTGGAATTTTCAATAAACAATGCAGGTGGTGCGGATTCTAAAGCGAGTTTTAATGCACAGCTGTTCTTGGATTCAAATTCTGATGGTAAGTTTTCGACGACCAATGAAGGAATAGCTGCAAATAAAATAAAACTATATTGTGATGGTACTATTGTGAATCCGGTAATGGGTGATGATGGTAAATATATGTATAGTCTGAATGCAGGCAATTATAATTATAAACTGGTTTATGATTTGCCGAATGGATTTGTAGGAGTTATGCCTTGGCAGCTTCGTGTGAGTCAGGCTACAAATAGCTACAGATATGATCAGAAATCCGGATATGTGTATGTCAAAAATTCAAAAGGCAGTCCTACAAAAGTCAAGATTCTTCAGATTAATTCAAAGTTGGAGCATAATGAGGACTTTAGGGGAAATTTTGATATGCAGACGCAGAAGAATGATAGCAATACAAAGTTTCATAAATTACTTAGTCAAGTGAAGGATTTTGACCTGGATATAGAAACAGTTCGTTATGACAACGTACCTAAAATGGATGAGGTATGTGATAAGCTGCAGACATACGATATGCTTGTGATTGGATTTGGTGATTGTTATGATATTGATAATACAAATAATCATCTCGATAAAATAAAAGCATATATCCAGTCAGGAAAACCGGTATTGTTTGCTCATGATACAACATCATTTTGTAATAATAAAAATGATACGCGAGAGAATAATGTCTGGGGATATAAGTTTAACTCTATAATTCGTGATACTGTCGGACTGGACAGGTATGGAATCCTGTCAAATGAGTATTTAAAGAAGGGCAATACATTAAAGAGTACTGATGAGGATTTTGATAAAGCTGTACAGACTGCCAAAAAGAATAATACTGATATTGCATATGAGCCAAAATCTGATAATTCAGTTATTGTCAGACAGAATCAGGGATTTACTTATGCAGATTTAAATCAGTATCAGTGGAAAGATAATGGTAACGATCATGGCGAGTACAGGCTGTATTCAGGGCTAGATGGTAATGATGTTGAAGCTAAGACTAATAAGGCAGTCAAGGTTAATTCAGGACAGATTACCACATATCCTTTTAAGATTGCTGACGAAATAAATATAGCTACCACTCATAAGCAGTACTACCAGCTGGATATGAATCAGGATGCTGATGGTGATGGCGAGAGTGATATTGTTGTATGGTATACCTTGTCAAACCATGGAATTTATGAGCAGTCTCCAAAGGATGTAAGAAATAATTATTATATTTACACAATGGGAAATGTAACATACTCAGGTGTAGGACATTCCGATTTCTCAAATAATGAGGATGAATTGAAACTTTATATAAACACTATGATTGCTGCATATAGTGCATCAGTTCATGAGCCGTCAATTTATCTTAAGGAGAATGCAGATACTGATTCAAATGACATAACTACATTATATGCAACTATTGATGATGCCATTGAAGAAGAAGCAGCTAATAAAGCGGATGCCAGACTAGATGGTGCAGACAGTACGCAGGATGTTTATTTTACGGTAAAGGATTCAAACCTTGTGCGAAATCAGATTGATGAAAAAACTGTTGTTTATTTGGATTTTTATATCGAGGATCCGCAAAAAAATCCAAATGATGAAACGATTGGCACCGGAAATGATAAGATTTACTTAAAGAAGGTGGACTGGGATATCTATACACTGAATAATGATGGAACAGAAAATGAACAGATAAATAACAGTAAAGAAAACAGTCAATTAAATAAGGATCCAAGGGACTTCTTTGAAAATAACAAGACATATAAGGTAAAGGTACCATTGAGTGCTTTACCGGAGGGAGCTAATTCTATAAAGATTTATGCCGTAGGATATAGTAAGATTTACCAGTCACAGGTGAGCGGTGGTGATAAAGAAACTACAACAGCAAAGGCATACAAGACCTTCCAGATACAGCGTGTAGGTCTTGCTGATTTGGATTAGTTTTCAAAGGCTCCTGGCTATCACATACTTTTCGTTTAAGCACAATTTGTCAAACAGAGACTTATATAAACCATTTATATAGTCTCTGTTTTTTTACTGTTTCTTTATACTTTCTTTATTGAATTATCCGCGCTTATTGATAAAATAGATAGTATGCGCACGATTGCGGATATTTTTGCATTCGTGTATGGGGGATAATTAACCGGAAAGAAAGGAAACGTTTATGAGTAAAATTTTCAAAAACCTGATTCCATACTGGCGATGGATCATATTAATATTTGTTTTTCTCATTGCTCAGGCTTACTGTGATCTGGCTTTGCCTGCGTACACATCTGACATCATTGATGTTGGTATCCAGGATCATGGCATTGAGCATATCCTGCCAAAGGAGATTACATCGGAGGATTATCAGATGGCACAGACATTTATGCTGTCTGACGAGAAAGAAAAATTTACGGACTGTTATGAGGCAGAGGATGCTTCAAAATCTGATGACGGTGTGGCAAAATACAAGCTGACAGCTGATTCGGACACACTTGATAAGCTGGATGAGGAGCTTTTGGTTCCTCTTGTCATGGCATATCAGGCTTTTCAGTCGGGTGAGCAGATGGATGTGGATGCATCGGCTATCCCGCAGGGAGTAGCGCTCGATGATAACATGATAAAGCAGATAAGAAGCAAGGTGCAGGAAAAAATCGATGCGGTGGGTTCAGCTACTTTAAAGTCCATGGGTGTAACTTTTGCGACAAAGTGTGATGAGAATGCAGGAATCGACGTGGATGCCAATCAGGTTGCTTATCTGTGGAAGGCAGGCGCCAAGATGGCAGCCTTTGCAGCTATTATGCTTATAGCAGCATGTGTTGTAGGTTTTGCGGCTTCAAAGGTCGGTGCCGCTGTCGGCAGGGATTTGAGGGAGAAGACCTTTTCAAAGGTTGTAGGTTTTTCAAATGCCGAGATTAACAAATTCTCTACGGCATCACTGATTACGAGAAGCACGAACGATATACAGCAGATTCAGATGGTTACTACTATGATGCTTCGTATGGTGCTTTACGCGCCAATCGTTGGTATCGGTGGTATCATCAAGGTGGCACAGACCAAATCCGGCATGGAGTGGGTGATTGCCATTGCGGTTGCTGCCATCATGGTTTTTATTTTCACACTGGTTGGCATTGCGATGCCAAAGTTCAAGATTATGCAGAGTCTTGTAGACAAGGTAAACCTTGTTTCTCGTGAGATTCTTACAGGTCTTTCCGTTATCAGGGCTTTCGGCCGTGAGAAGGAGGAGGAAAAGAGGTTTGATGAGGCTAACCGTGAGCTTACACGCACACAGCTGTTTACAAACCGTGTCATGACCTTTATGATGCCGGGTATGTCCATGATCATGTACTGCATCACACTTGGTATCGTGTGGGTTGCAGCAGGCAGAATAGACAATGGCTCCATGCAGGTAGGTACCATGACTGCGTTTATTACATATGCCATGATGATTGTTATGTCATTCCTCATGCTTTCAGCCATGTCCATCATGCTTCCGAGAGCTGGTGTTGCGGCAGAGCGTATCGATGAGGTTATAAAGACAAACAGCACTGTAAATGATCCAAAAGAGCCTGTTACTGAGGCTGATCACAGAGGTGTTATCCGTTTCAACCATGTGGATTTCAGATATCCGGGAGCAAAGGAGGATGTGCTTTCAGACATTGATTTTGTGGCGGAGCCGGGCAAAACCACAGCTATCATCGGAAGTACCGGCTGTGGAAAGTCTACACTTGTAAACCTGATTCCGCGTTTCTATGACGTGACTGGAGGCTCAATAGAGCTTGATGGACACGATATCAGAGACTACACACTAAGCGAGCTTCGCGAGTCAATAGGCTTTGTTCCGCAGAAGGGTATTCTTTTTTCGGGAACCATCGCCTCAAACCTGCGCTTTGGTAAAGCAGACGCGAGTGATGAGCAGATAAAAAAGGCTGCGGATATCGCACAGGCTTCTGAGTTTATCGAGACAAAGAATGACAGGTATGAAAGCTCAATCGCACAGGGCGGCTCAAACGTGTCAGGTGGTCAGAAGCAGAGGCTTGCCATAGCAAGAGCTATCGCAAAGGACCCTCATATTTATGTGTTTGATGACAGCTTTTCAGCACTCGATATGAAGACTGACGCGCGTCTGCGTGCAGCCTTAGCAGAGGTTACAGAGAGTGCTTCCGTTATTATCGTGGCACAGCGTATCAGCACGATTATTCATGCTGACCAGATTCTCGTGCTCGATGACGGTAAAATCGTAGGAAAAGGCACCCACGAGGAGCTTCTTAAGAATTGCGATGTATATATGCAGATTGCACAGTCACAGCTTTCAGCCAGGGAACTTGGAATTGATGATAACAAAAAGGAGGGCATGTAAGATGAGTGAGAATAATAACGAACAGTTTAAGATGCCTCCTAAGAGGCCAAGAGGGCCAATGGGACGTGGCCCCGGAATGGTCACAGAAAAGGCCAGGGATTTCAAGGGCTCTACAAAGAAACTCATAAAGTATCTCGGCAGATACTGGGCTGCTATCATTGCAGTTATGATTTTTGCAGCAGTTTCGACTGTCTTCTCCGTTGCAGGACCGAAGGTCATGGGTAAAGCCACCACTGCGCTTGCCGAGGGACTCATGAACAAGATTGCAGGAACAGGCGGCATAGATTTTGATTATATTGCAAAGGTTCTTTTGTTTACGCTGGCTTTATATGTGGTGAGTGCCATCTTTATGTTTGCCCAGGGACTTATCATGACAGGCATCACGCAGAAGACCTGCTATAGGATGCGTAAGGACATCACGAGCAAAATCAACCGTATGCCGATGAAGTATTTCGAGTCAAGGACATATGGTGAGGTACTTTCGCGTATCACAAACGATGTGGACACACTCGGACAGAGCTTGAACCAGAGTATCACACAGATTATTACATCTGTTGCCACTTTGGTCGGTACACTGGTCATGATGCTGTCTATTTCACCGCTCATGACGCTGATTTCACTCGTTATCCTGCCAGTTTCGATGATACTTATTTCGTTTGTCATAAAGCATTCACAGAAATACTTCAGACAGCAGCAGGAGTATCTGGGACACATAAACGGACAGGTCGAGGAGGTGTACGGAGGCCACCTCGTCATAAAGGCATATAATAAAGAGGCAGAGACTGTAAAGACCTTTAAGGAGGCCAACAATGTGCTCTACAAATCCGCATGGAAATCACAGTTCCTTTCAGGACTTATGATGCCTATCATGCAGTTTGTAGGAAACTTAGGATATGCGGGAGTAGCCATCTCAGGTGGTATACTTGCCATAAAGAATGTCATCACAATCGGTGATATCCAGGCATTTATACAGTATGTGAAGAATTTCACACAGCCAATCCAGCAGATAGCGCAGGTGGCAAACCAGCTTCAGTCGATGGCGGCTGCATCTGAGCGTGTATTTGAGTTCCTCGATGAGGAGGAAGAGGATATAACAGTGGAAAATCCTGTAAAGCCAGACCATATCGAGGGAAGTGTAGAGTTTTCGCATGTACACTTTGGTTATAATCCTGACCAGATCATCATCAATGATTTTTCTGCAAAGGTAAAGCCGGGACAGCAGGTTGCTATCGTTGGACCGACAGGAGCGGGAAAGACTACCATGGTCAAGCTTCTTATGAGATTTTATGATGTAAGCTCAGGTGCCATTCTTGTAGACGGACATGATATCAGGGATTACAACAGAGCCGATCTGCGAGATGCATTCGGCATGGTATTGCAGGACACATGGCTCTTTAAGGGCACCATTATGGAAAATATCCGCTACGGCCGTCTGGATGCCACAGATGAGGAGGTCATCGCGGCAGCAAAGGCAGCACATGCGCATCACTTTATCCAGACATTGCCGGGTGGCTACGATATGGAGCTCAACGAGGATGCATCCAATGTGTCACAGGGACAAAAGCAGCTTTTGACAATAGCAAGAGCCATTCTTGCAGACAATCCAATCCTTATCCTTGATGAGGCCACATCCTCTGTCGATACACGTACAGAAATCCGTATCCAGAAGGCACTCGACAATCTGATGAAGGGCAGAACAAGCTTTGTCATCGCCCACAGGCTGTCTACTATCAAGAATGCCGATATGATTCTTGTCATGAAGGACGGAGACATTATCGAGCAGGGTACACACGATGAGCTTCTTGCAAAGAACGGATTTTACGCAGAGCTGTATAACTCTCAGTTTGAAGAATAGAGAAAGCACGGGTATCGTGCAGTTTTGCGAATATGCGTGGGCTGAATGGTTACATAAAATTAAAAAAAAATACGCTCTCGACAAAATTCGACAAAATGTGTTATCATAAAAGCATACAATTTGTTTTGACATGACAGTAATTGGCGGCATAGGAGAGTTTGATGAGCACTTTAAATGTCGCAGTAGCAGACGAAAAGAAAAACATGCAGAGTTTATTAAAGGGCATGGAGTTTTTAGGAACAGCAAGAAGTAGTGATGAAGCATACAACATGATAAACGGTAATGCCGGTTCTGATGTGGTACTTGTGTATGTAAAGAGAGCATCCGGTGACACTGAGCCACTTGATGATACATATATGGAGAAAAAATCCCTTGAGACACAGGTGACGGATATCATTCATGAGATAGGTGTTCCGGCTCATATAAAGGGATATCAGTATCTTAGGACTGCGATAGTGATGTGCGTTGAGGATATGGAAATGCTTAGCTCTATCACAAAGCTTTTGTATCCCACTATTGCAAAGAAGTACAAGACTACCTCAAGCAGGGTGGAGAGAGCCATAAGGCATGCTATCGAGGTGGCATGGAGCAGAGGCAGGATGGATACGATAGACTCCATGTTTGG
>ULWR01013019.1_pt1 | contig 15690 bp, 7 predicted proteins | sample 1960531 | NCBI WGS metagenome assembly ULWR01 (sample SAMEA4835817, study PRJEB28245) | human gut metagenome | biome: gut microbiome; material: fecal sample | place: Denmark | collected 2008
TTTTATATATAATTATTTTACATATATAGTATCATATTTTCCCCTGTTGTCAAGCCCAATTTCACAATTGCTTTTTCCTATCTCCTTATTTATAATATTTACAAATGCAAACACCCACCAAGAAAGGACGTATTTTTATGGAAAAAAAGCCCCATCTGATGGCGATCGTCCTGTTTTTAACGGGTCTTATCTGTATTGGATTACTTTTTGGACTCAGCTATAAAACTTACCGGAAGATCGATGCCGTTGACCAGAAAATGGCCTCCGTGATCAAACCGGTCCAGAAAAAGCAGAAATCCATGAAAGAGGATATCGAACTTTATACAGCTAAGATCGAAAAGAAACAGGCAGCCAACAAATACCTGCAGCAGCGGGCACAGACAGAAAAAGCTGTCAAAAACAACACTGGTGAACATGAACGGGCACCGGAAGCCGAAAACAGCCAGAAAACGACCAAGCCCTCTGTTTTCAGTGAAGCCGGTGGTGAAGGATTCACCGATGGCAGTAATGACACCTCTTCTGCTTCCAACAACGGCCATATCGTCGGAATCGATCCCGGACATCAGAGTGAAAATGTTGATATGAGCGCCACAGAACCGAACGGCCCCGGTTCCTCCACCATGAAGGCCAAGGCTTCCACCGGAACCAGAGGTTCCTTCAGCGGTCTCCCGGAGTATCAGCTGAATCTGGACGTTTCTCTTCTGCTTAGGGATATCCTGGAACAGCGTGGATACCAGGTAATAATGACAAGGACAGACAATGATACCGCTATCAGCAACAAGGAGCGTGCAGAGCTGGTCGCTTCCCAGGGTGCGGAGATCTGTGTCCGTATCCATGCAAACGGGGATGATTCTGCAGATGTCTCCGGTGCTCTGACCATGTGTCCGTCCCAGCAGAATCCTTATGTTTCCAGTCTCTATGACAGTTCCAACAAACTATCCAAATGCATTGTGGATTCCTACTGCGCAGCTACCGGCTTCCAGAACCGCGGGATCATCTACACAGATTCCATGACAGGTATTAACTGGAGCACGATCCCGGTGACGATTGTGGAAATGGGATTTATGACCAACCAGAGCGATGATCTGAAAATGGCGGATTCCTCCTTCCAGCAGACTATGGCAGAAGGGATCGCCAATGGAATCGATGCTTATTTCCAATAATAAAAAGGAGTTTGTTTATATATGAAAAAAAATACATTTCTATATATTGTGATCGCAGTGCTTGTCATCGCACTGGCAGGACTTGGGGCACTGAATGTCCGCTCCCTGGACAAGCTTGCATCTCTCCAGACAAAAGTTAACAAGCTGCAGAAAAGTGTGCAGGAGGTTTCTGATTCTGCCGCTGAGCTCAGCAGCAAAGCCGATCAGCTGGATGCTCTTTATCCTGATGATCCTACCGTTTCCAGCGCTGCTGCCGCAGCATCTTCAGCTGAGGTCCAGGGTCCTTCCGCACAGGAAGAATCCACAGATACATCTGCAGCCTCCGATTCTTCCGAAGCTTCTGGCAGCAAGGACAGTTCTTCTTCCACTCAGGAAGAAGGAACTCTTTCTCCATCCAGCGGAAGCACTTTCACAGACAATTCGGATTCCAGCATGGACAACCTTCTGAATCAGGTACAGTCTCTTCTTCCCACCGATAACGGAACCTGGTCCGTATATGTATGCAATCTTGCAAAAAATACCGAAGGTACCATCAATGATCAGCAGATGCAGGCTGCCAGCCTGATCAAGCTCTATATCATGGGTGCTGTATATGAGGATTATGACAGTCTTTCCTCCAAATACAGCAAGGATCAGCTGGACAATGCACTGAACTCCATGATCACAGTCAGCGACAATGATGCTGCCAATACACTTGTCAATTATCTTGGCGGCGGGGATGACGCAGCCGGAATGGCCCGTGTGAATAAATTCTGTCAGGATCACGGATACACCAGCACTTCCATGGGACGTCTTCTTCTTGCAGATAATTCCAAAGGGGATAACTACACTTCCGCAAAGGATTGTGGAAAATTTCTGAAGACCATCTATCAGATCGACAAGGGTACTGCTACCGATAACAACGATACTCTGGCAGGAGCCGAATATATGTATCGTCTTCTGAAAATGCAGACCAGGAAAAACAAGATCCCGGCTCAGATGCCTTCCGAGGTAAAGGTTGCCAACAAAACCGGTGAACTGGATCACGTAGAAAACGATGCCGGCATCATCTATGACACAGCAAAGGGGATCGACCTGGTAGTCTGTTTTATGTCACAGGATCTTAACGATACCTCTGATGCACAGAACACCATCGCACAGGACAGCCGTGCGATCTATGGATACTACAACGAATAACAAAAGAAAATATCTTTATATTATATTGGTAAGGAAAACATCATGAATCAGACAAAAGAGAAAAAAACAAGATACTTATTATGGCCTGCGCTGCTGCTTCTGCTTCTTCTGCTGGCGCCGGGCAACATTGTCCGTGTGCAGGCTGCTTCTGACCAGACTGCTGTCCAGCTGAAACTCAGTCAGGGTATCCGCCGCTATGATTATGCTTACCAGGTCCTTGATCTGGTAAATCAGGAACGTGCCAAAAAGAACCGGAATCCTGTCACTATGGATAAGAACCTTCTGGAATGCGCCATGACCAGAGCAGAAGAACTGACCGTTTACGCCAGTCATACCCGTCCCAATGGTTCCATCTGTTTTTCAGCCTTTCCTTATTTTGAGGATCCAAGTGAAAATCTTGCGATCAACCAGGGAACTCCTGAAGAAGTTATGGAATCATGGATCGAATCTTCCGGACATTACACGAACATCATGAATTCCAAAAATGTTTCTGCCGGAATCGGCTGCTACTCACAGAACGGTCATCTCTACTGGATCCAGTGCTTTTCTTCTCACGCAACAGAAGCCTGCACACAGCCTGCCAATCAGACTGTGTCACCTGTTATTTCCGTGCTTCCAAAGCTAATAAATATCCATTTCAACGAAGCTTCTCCGATCACATTCACAGAAGAACAGAAAACACTCGCTATCTATATAACCTGTAACGGATTCAGCCCTATGAGTTCCAGCCTTGACCCAGCTTCTTTCACATGGTCAACCGGAGATCCTTCCATTGCCACTGTGGATCAGAGCGGTGTTATCCGACTGAAAAGCAGAGGAACCACTACGGTTTCTGCCACACTGAAATCCTGCCCGGACAAAACACTGTCTGCAGATCTCAATGCATACTATGATCTGGAAAATTCCAGAGAGACTTCTCTGCGCTATACAAGTTCCTGGAACTATACCGGAAGTCCCATTACTTTTTCTCCTGAACTAAAATTCCATGGTCGTACGCTGACTGAGGGAAAAGATTATACGATTTCTTTCTCCCACAATCAGAACAGCGGTGTGGGAACTTTCACGATCACAGGTCTTGGCCTTTATTCCGGAACTCTGACGAATAATTTCGGTATCTGGCAGATCAATCTCTCTCAGGCAGAGATTGATTTTTCCCAGTCCTCCTATCTGTATACCGGAACTCCACTAACTCCGAAGCCCACTGTCACCTGGAATGGTATAACCCTGACAGAAAATGTAGATTATACACTCTCCTGGCATAACAATGCCCAGCAGGGAAACGCTTATGTTACTGTTTCCGGTAAGGGAAATTTCACCGGTGAAAATAATAAATATTTCTACATCGACCTTACCCCGATCACGGAAGCTGAGATTGGTGATATCCCGGATTATGAATATGCTCCTGGCAAAGAATTCAAGCCGGAGCCAACGGTCATATTAAATGGTGTTACTTTAAAGAAAGATGTTGATTATACCCTTTCTTATTATGATAACACCATGGCAAGTTCCAGAACCAACAGACCTCGTGTCCATATAACCGGTATCGGCATTTACAGAAGCGGTTTTTCCAAATACTTCACCATCAATCCACTGAAGCTCTCCGGTGAGACCATCCAACTGGCAGATCCAAACTGCAAAAGTGAAAGTGTAATCTCTTATCTGCGAAATAACCTGGTCATCACCTATAATGGCACACAACTGACCTCTGATGATTTTCGCATTACTTCTGTATACTATTCCTCCAGCAATGAGATCCTGGATTTTTCACTTTCCTATAAGCAGAATTATTCCGGTTCAAGGCATATGACATCTGTAAAGCTTTGCGATCTTTCGGATATTCCGGAACAGATCTTCAACGGCAATGCAGTAACTCCGAAGCCTACCGTAAAATACGGCTCGGACACGCTTCAGGAAGGCACGGATTATATCCTTACCTGGAAAGATAACGCCAAAACCGGCACTGGCTCCGTAACGGTTACAGGAATCAACAATTATTTTTCAAGTCAGTCCCTGACCTTTAAAATATCCGCTCCGGCACCAACGAGCACTCCAACTCCGAAACCTACTGCTACCCCAAAGCCGAAGCCTACTGCTACTCCAACGCCGAAGCCTACTGCTACCCCGACTCCGAAGCCTACTGCCACTCCAACGCCGAAGCCTACTGCTACCCCGACTCCGAAGCCTACTGCCACTCCAAAACCGAAGCCTACTGCTACTCCAACTCCGAAACCTACTGCTACTCCAGTTCCGAAGCCATCCACTACCCCGGCTCCAATGCCATCTGGCACTCCGGCTCCGAAGCCATCCACTACTCCGGCTCCTGTGATCACGAAATTAACTGCACCGTCAATTAAGACCTCTGCCTCCTGGAACAGCTGTACGCTCCGCTGGAACCGTATAAACAATGCCCGGAACTATATTCTCTACAGAAAAACAAATTCTGGGAAATACACAAAGATCAAAACTTTAAACGCAAATACTACTTCATACAAAGACACAAAGATCACTATCGGAAATAAATATTCTTACGTGATCCGTGCAAGCAAAAAAACATCCTCCGGTTATATTTACAGTCCAGTTTCCAAAGCAGTGACTGTGAAACCGAATCTGCTCCGTCCGTCCATAAAGCTTAAAACCCTCAAAGGAAAACAGACCCTTTCCTGGAAAAAGATTTCCGGAGCAACCGGCTATGTCATCTATCAGAAAAAAGGAAATGGTTCCTTCAAAAAAGTAAAAACTATTTCTTCCAAAAATACCAGCTATACATTTAAGACAGCAAAAAATGTTACATATAGCTACAGACTGGTTCCATACCGCACAGTAAACAGGAAGGTAAAGACCGGACCTGCAAGTGCGGTAAAAACCGGAAAAGCAAAATAACAGACTTACCGGATCGGACAAAAAAAAGGATGATGCGTCACCGAAACGCATCATCCTTTTTTCAGTTCTTTTCTTCTCCCTCTTCATAGGATTTTTCCCAAATCTCGGAAAATACTGCCAGCGGACAGTCTGTCAGCAGGCACATCAGAAGAAAGCACTCATATGGATTCACTATGTAGATCTCACTCATTTCGCAGCGGGCCAGGATCTCCTGGATTTCCTCCAGGAAATGGCGATATCTCGTATACGGATCATCCTCTGCCATCTCCTGAGAGATCACAAAAAACTCCAGCGTGATCAGATCGAACCGCTCCACCGGAAATTTATGGTTCAGGATATTGTTGATCCTCTGGCGGCTGAAGCGCTTCTGGCTGAAATGCTTTGCCAGAATGGATGCGGACATCTTTTTGAGATTTCCCATTTTATTAATGGGGATCCCGCTGCAGATAACCTTTTCCAGATCCGAAGCACTGATATTCTCAGGCTTCCAGATCTTTTTGCCACCGTTTTCTTCCTCATCTTCCTGATACATGGCTGCAATGATCTTCCTTGCCCGCTCCAGAAGGATCATAAATTCCTGAAAAGCCTGGCTCTTCTCTGATTTCGGATCATCATGTCTTCCTTTCAGAAAAGCCAGATATTCCAGAAGCTTTTCTTCACTGTCCAGACAAAGCCCTGTGCCATACACGATCTCTCCGGTCTTTTTTTCCACCGGAGTCATCTGTTTGTAGGTTTCTTTATATTCCTCCGCTTTATAATAGCCAAGATGATTCCGGTAACAATACCAGTAGATCACTTCTTCCGGATTATGAAAATCAAAATCCTGCTCACGAAGCACCCGGGTCAGAAAATCTGAAACATCCTCTGTACTCATCCGAAGTCCGAACCCCAGCAGAAAAACTGTTTCACGCTTCACAGATGCCTGAGTCAGCCAATTATTCACCAGAGAACTCAGCTTGGCTGATGTAGGTGACATGGATTTCGGTGTGTAGGTTTCCTTGAAGGATTCCACAACGATCTCTCTGTAGACTTCCTGCGGCACCTGGGAAAAAGGCTCCTCAAGCTCTGCACGCTCATACACATATCGTTTCAGATAGTCACCAAAGGAAACCAGTTCCATCTCCTTGTAAAGATAATGAAAAATAACATCTGCATCCTCATCCTCAAAGGAATCCAGACTGACAACCTGGCGGAACTTCTGTGCCGCCTTTCTTGTAAATTCAAAGTCCTTCACTGAATCGAAGGCAACTGTCTGTTCAAAATCAAGATCCTGCATTCGATTTCTCATCGCAAATTTTCTCCTTATCCCTTTTCTTACTCCCCGGGTTTATTACCGTCCGGTACTGTGGCGCTCTGCCCAGCGTTTGAGAATATTTTTTTCTTCATAGCCGCTGATCTGTGCAAGGACCAGTGTCACATTATCTCTGCCGCCTCTTTCCAATGCCTGTTCCAGGATCTTACCTACTTTTTCTTCTGCTGTTTCTGTCCCGTCAAGGATCTTCTGAAGCTCCTGATCAGAAAGCATGTCTGTCACTCCATCTGAACAGATCAGATACGAGCTTCCCGGCTGATAACCGATCTCCACGATAGAAGGCTCCAGTGCCATGTTTTCTTCCTGAAAGCCCAGATACTGCGTCAGCGGAGCTTTTCCCAGCATTTTTCCGCCGATCACATGGTCTGTGGAAATCTGCTGGAACTTTCCCTGAAAATGACGGTAGATACGGCTATCCCCAAGGTTGCAGGCATAGATTGCCTTTTCGCTGAAAGACAAAAGTGCCATGGTTGTTCCCATGCTTCTGATACCGTTTTCATTGCTGTAGCGACATACTGCCTCATTCATATTTTCGCAGGCTCCTGTCAGAAAAACCACAGGCTCTTTTTTCAAGGTCTTTTTGTTTTCTTCATAGAAGCCTCCCAGCGCTTCCACAGCTGCAGAAGCTGCCATTTCACCGTAGCTTTCTCCGCCCATGCCGTCAAAAACAGCCAGCATTGGAAGCTGCCAGTGCTGTGTATGACCTGCCAGGATTCCGTCAACCCCCTGGTTGTGCACCGGCAGGCGCACTCCGCAGCACCAGAAATTATCCTCATTATTTGTCCTCACCTTTCCGGTGTGACATGTATACGCATAATCAATCTGATAGGCCATTCTTTTTCCTTTCGTAAAACCCCTTCGACATTACTGCTGAAGCTCCACTACAGAATTACTCCAGTATTTGTCTCCCAGTTCTACATATTTGTCGTTATCGCTCTCTTTATCATGAACCTTACCATCTGCATCGATCCATCGGATCAGAAGGCCGTCCTGATAATAAAAATACTGCTTCTCATCTCCGTCCCATACATAAGTATAAAACATCTGCTCGCCCCAGTAAAAATATTCCTCATAAACGCCATCTGCGGAACTGCCGGGATATACAAGTACTTTGGCGATCTCTCCTGATCCATTATAAAAGCGCAGACGATCCCCCTCTGTACCTTCACGTCTATAGCTATCCAGAGCATTTTCTATGGTTGTCGCATGGTCACGTATCGTTTCCATTGCCTGTGCGAAACTTTTATCCGAATTGTCTGCAGTACCGAAATTTCCTTTGTTCAGAGCATCAGAATCATCGGAATCTGTATACGAAGGTTCCCCGTTATCCGCAGGTTTCCGTATCGTTCGTACCGCAAGGATCCCGCCGATCAACACAACAAGGATCCCGGCTGTTATAAGCATTCTGAAAATACCTTTCCGTTTCCTTCTGTCATCGTCATTTCCGTCATTCTCTGGTACGGATTCTTCCCACTCCTGGAGATTCTGGTCATGGTCGTCTTCCAGATCTGTGATAGAAGTAACTCTGGGCTTTACAGCTCCGATTTTTCTTATGCCGGGATCTGATTGACGGGAACGTCCTGACGGATAACCGGACAGGCTATCCTTTTCGGATGCTGTTTTTCCGGATGCAGATTTCTGAGGCTTCTGTATTGTGCTCTGAGCCTTTGGCGTATTCCGGGCTGCATTTTTTGCTATTTCTCCGGCTGTCGGTTTCTCCGGCTGTATGGATACCGGCACAGGATTTTTACGTGCCTGACGGATCGCATCCGTATTCAGCTGACTCGTTCTTGCCAGCTGTCTGGCTGCACCCTCCTGGAGAAACTTCGGCATGGACTTCGGAACAGGTCTTTCCTCCACTGGTTTCGGTTTCTCATGAACTCCCTGTTCTCTATTTGCCGCTCCATACCGGATTTCTTCCAGTGCTTCCCGAAATTTCTCAGGAGTCTGATATCGTTCTTTTGCATCATACGCACAGGCTTTTAAGATAATGGAGCCGAAAGCCTCTCCTGCATCCACAGGTGGTGGCGGTGTTTCGCCTGACATCCTCCTCGTGAGTGAGTTTTCCTTATCTCTGTATGTGATCAGCTGTTTTTCAAGATTCAGAAACGGAAGCCTGTTATGATTCATCAGTTTATATAACACCAGGCCAAGTGCATAAATGTCCACTCTGCTGTCGTACTGTTCTCCCCTGTACATCTCCGGCGCCATATAGGAATAAGTTCCCTTTTTGGAAAGGGTACTCATGGTTTTTTCCAGTTCTCTGGCGATTCCAAAGTCCCCCAGCTTGAAATCCCCGAACCTAGATACAAAAATATTCTCAGGTTTGATATCCCTGTGGATGATGTGAAGCTGCCCACAGTATTCCAGTGATCTGCAAAGATCGATACCCAGCTTCATCACTTCTTTTTCTGTGAGATTTTTTCCCGCATAATATTCCATGAAGCTTGTGAGATATTCCATGCGGATAAAAATATCCCATCCGATCTCGTCCAGATATTCCATCACCTTGTAATCTTCTACAGATACAATATGGGAATTTCCCCGGAAATACTCCATGGTGCTTACTTCCTGAATGCACTCCTCCACCAGATTTTCAAAATAACCGCGGACAGATTTTTCATCACCGGATTCTGAGCGCACACTGTCCAGCTCCCCTTTACTGGCGGGGATTGTGATTATCTTAATTGCCGAGTAAAAAGAACGTCCCTTCTCAGTTCTCTGAGCTTTATACACTCTTCCAAAAGAGCCTTCCCCGATCTTGCTTACGATCTTCCATTCCGGCCACGGGGAAATTGGCAGTTCCTTGTCCATCGCAATCCCTCCTCTCTCAGAAAATCCCTGCTTATAAACAGAAATCTCCCTCCGGATTTCCGGGGGGAGATTTATTTATATTAGCAAGGTATATCGACTTATTCTTCTACCGGTGCAGTTTCCTCTGCTGTCTCTTCAACAGCAATGGTCTCTTCCTCCGGAGCAGTCTCAGTCTTCTCTTCCTCTACGGAAATTTCCTCTGTATCCTCAGGCTCCTCGGAAGCTGTTTTTACCTCCGGCATTCCTGTGTCAAGACTGATCTCACTGTAACGCTTCATACCTGTACCTGCAGGAATCAGCTTACCGATGATAACGTTCTCTTTCAGACCGATCAGCGGATCGATCTTACCTTTGATAGCAGCCTCTGTCAGGACTTTTGTTGTTTCCTGGAAGGATGCTGCTGACAGGAAGGAGTTTGTAGCAAGGGATGCTTTGGTAATACCAAGCATAACCTGTTTTCCCTCTGCCGGCTGTTTGCCCTCTGCCTCAAGTTTCTCGTTAACTTCCTCAACATCAAGGACATCAACAAGTGTTCCTGGCAGGAACTCTGTATCTCCGTTATCCTCGATACGGATCTTCTTCAACATCTGATGAACGATAACCTCGATATGCTTATCGTTGATCTCAACACCCTGCAGACGATATACACGCTGAACCTCACGGATCATGTAATCCTGAACTGCACGCACACCCTTGATTCTCAGGATATCATGCGGATTTACACTACCTTCTGTCAGCTCATCGCCGGCCTCAAGAACCTGTCCGTCAAGGACTTTGATACGAGAACCGTATGGGATCAGGTAAGTCTTGGAATCACCTGTCTCCGGATCGTTTACGATGATCTCACGTTTCTTCTTAGTGTCGTTGATCGTGGCAACACCTGGGATCTCTGTGATGATTGCAAGACCCTTCGGCTTTCTTGCCTCAAAAAGCTCCTCGACACGAGGAAGACCCTGTGTGATATCTCCACCGGCAACACCACCGGTATGGAAAGTACGCATGGTCAGCTGTGTACCTGGCTCACCGATAGACTGTGCTGCGATGATACCAACAGACTCACCAACCTGTACCGGCTCACCGGTAGCCATGTTCGCACCATAACATTTTGCGCAGACACCAACCTTGCACTTACAGGAAAGGATGGTACGGATCTTCAGTTTGTCGATCGGTCCGCCTGTCTGGTTGCTTACGCCCTCTTTCATGATACGGGCTGCACGCTTCGGTGTAATCATGTGGTTTGCTTTAACAAGGATTTCTCCATCTTTATTCTTAACTGTCTCACAGGAGAAACGTCCTGTGATACGCTCCTGAAGGCTCTCGATCTCTTCTTTTCCGTCCATGAATCCACGAACGACCATACCGGAGATCTCTGCTCTGTTCTCACAGCAGTCCGCCTCACGAACGATCAGATCCTGGGATACGTCAACAAGTCGTCTTGTCAGGTATCCGGAATCGGCTGTACGAAGAGCGGTATCAGAAAGACCTTTACGAGCTCCATGAGCGGACATGAAGTACTCCAGTACGTCAAGACCTTCACGGAAGTTTGACTTGATCGGGAGCTCGATGGTATGACCGGTTGTATCAGCCATCAGTCCTCGCATTCCGGCAAGCTGTTTGATCTGCTTATCGGAACCACGGGCTCCGGAGTCAGCCATCATGAAGATGTTGTTGTACTTATCAAGACCTGTAAGAAGTGCCTTTGTAAGCTCATCATCGGTCTTCTTCCAGGTATCAACAACCTCTTTGTAACGCTCTTCCTCTGTGATAAGACCACGTTTGTAGTTCTTTGTGATACGGTCAACAGTATCCTGAGCCTGCTTGATCATCTCCGGCTTCTGCGGCGGCACGGTCATATCGGAAATAGATACGGTCATGGCTGCACGTGTGGAGTATTTGTAACCCATAGACTTAACGGAGTCAAGTACCTCGGCTGTCTTTGTTGCACCGTGAGTATTGATAACCTTTTCAAGGATCTGCTTCAGCTGTTTCTTACCTACAAGGAAATCAACCTCAAGAAGCAGTTCGTTTCCAGGTACGCTTCTGTCCACAAATCCAAGGTCCTGCGGAAGGATCTCGTTGAACAGGAAACGTCCCAGTGTGGACTGAACATTGCCGCTTAAAACAGTTCCGTCCGGCATTGTCTTATGACAATGGACAATGATCTTTGTCTGGAGTGTGATGACCTTGTTCTCGTATGCAAGAATTGCCTCGTTGACACTCTTAAAGAACTTGCCTTCACCCTTATTTCCAGGTCTCTCCTGAGTCAGGTAGTAGATACCAAGGACCATATCCTGTGAAGGAACGGCTACAGGACCACCATCTGACGGTTTCAGAAGGTTGTTCGGTGATAACAGAAGGAAACGGCACTCTGCCTGTGCTTCCTGGGAAAGCGGAAGATGTACAGCCATCTGGTCACCATCGAAGTCAGCGTTGAACGCGGTACAAACAAGCGGATGAAGCTTGATCGCCTTACCTTCTACAAGGATTGGCTCGAATGCCTGGATACCCAGACGATGCAGTGTAGGTGCACGGTTCAGCATAACCGGATGCTCCTTAATGACGTCCTCAAGGACATCCCATACTGCCGGCTCAAGCTTCTCTACCATTTTCTTGGCATTTTTGATGTTGTGGGAAGTTCCGTTGGCAACAAGCTCTTTCATAACGAAAGGTTTGAACAGCTCGATAGCCATCTCCTTCGGAAGACCACACTGATAGATCTTCAGTTCAGGTCCTACGACGATTACAGAACGTCCGGAATAGTCAACTCGTTTACCGAGAAGGTTCTGACGGAAACGTCCGGATTTACCCTTCAGCATATCGGAAAGGGATTTCAGAGCTCTGTTTCCAGGGCCTGTTACAGGACGTCCGCGGCGTCCGTTATCGATCAGGGCATCTACAGCCTCCTGCAGCATACGCTTCTCATTGCGGACAATGATATCCGGAGCACCAAGCTCCAGAAGTCTTTTCAGACGGTTGTTTCTGTTGATGATCCTTCTGTAAAGATCATTCAGGTCAGATGTTGCAAAACGTCCTCCGTCCAGCTGTACCATAGGACGAAGATCCGGCGGGATAACCGGGATAACGGTCATGATCATCCACTCAGGACGGTTGCCGGACTCACGGAAGGACTCCACAACCTCAAGACGTTTGATGATCCTTGCACGTTTCTGGCCTGTTGCATCCACAAGCTCTGCCTTCAGTTCTTCAGAATCTTTTTCAAGATCGATAGCCTGAAGGAGCTCCATGATGGACTCGGCACCCATACCTACACGGAATCCTTCTCCGTAAGACTCACGTGCTTCCTGGTACTCACGCTCGGTGAGTACCTGTTTGTACATAAGTCCGGAATCTGCAGGATCCAGAACGATATAGTTAGCAAAGTAAAGCACTTTCTCCAGTGTTCTCGGAGAAATATCAAGGATCAGACCCATACGGGACGGAATTCCTTTAAAGTACCAGATATGAGACACCGGAGCTGCAAGCTCGATGTGTCCCATACGCTCTCTACGAACGGCAGATTTGGTTACTTCAACACCGCATCTGTCGCAGACAACGCCTTTATAGCGAATTTTTTTGTACTTTCCACAGTGGCACTCCCAGTCCTTGCTCGGTCCGAAAATCCTTTCACAGAAAAGACCATCCTTCTCAGGCTTCAAGGTTCTGTAGTTGATCGTTTCAGGTTTTAAAACCTCACCGTGTGACCACTCTCTGATCTTCTCAGGGGACGCCAGTCCGATCTTGATGGCATCGAAAGTCATTGGCTGATATGTTTCATTGGCGTTGGTTGTTTCTGCCATGTATTCTTTCCCCTTTCTTATTCCTCATCATCAAAGGACTCTTCAAACTCGATCATATCATCTTCGTCTTCCATGTCCTCATCTTCTTCTACATTGACAAGCTCTTCTCCGCTGAACTCCTGCTTGGTGTAGCCGTGTTTACCGAAGGACTCCTCATCTCTGCGTCCTCTGGAATCGCCCTCGATGACATGACGAAGATCAGTATCTCCGTAATCAGAGGTTTCCATAATGTGTACCTCTGATCCGTCCTCGCTGAGCACACGTACATCCAGACCAAGAGACTGAAGCTCTTTAAGAAGTACCTTAAAGGACTCAGGAATACCTGGCTCAGGAATGTTGTCACCTTTGATGATCGCTTCATAGGTCTTAACACGTCCGATCACATCATCAGACTTCACTGTCAGGATCTCCTGCAGTGTGTAGGAAGCACCATATGCCTCCAGTGCCCAAACCTCCATCTCTCCGAAACGCTGTCCACCGAACTGAGCTTTACCACCCAGAGGCTGCTGTGTTACCAGGGAGTATGGACCCGTGGAACGTGCATGGATCTTATCATCTACCAGATGATGCAGCTTCAGGTAGTGCATGTGACCGATCGTTACAGGGCTGTCGAAGTACTCGCCTGTTCGTCCGTCACGAAGTCTTACCTTACCATCTCTGGAGATCGGAACGCCCTTCCAGAGTGCTCTGTGAGCTTTATTCTCATCGAGATACTGCATAACATCCGGTGCAAGGATGTCTTTATATTTCTCACGGAATTCCTCAAAGTCTTCCGTATTAACGTAATCGTTGGCAAGCTCCAGAGTATCCTGGATATCAACCTCGTTTGCGCCATCGAATACAGGTGTTGCAATATTGAAGCCAAGTGCTTTGGCAGCAAGGCTCAAGTGGATCTCCAGGACCTGTCCGATGTTCATTCGGGAAGGTACACCCAGAGGATTCAGCACGATATCAAGAGGACGTCCGTTTGGAAGGAATGGCATATCCTCAACCGGAAGTACACGGGAAACGACACCCTTGTTACCATGACGACCAGCCATCTTATCACCAACGGAGATCTTTCTCTTCTGTGCAATATAAATACGTACTGCCTGATTTACTCCAGGGCTCAGCTCATCGCCGTTCTCTCTTGTAAATACCTTGGCATCTACGATAATACCATACTCACCGTGCGGTACCTTAAGGGAAGTATCACGTACCTCTCTTGCCTTCTCACCGAAGATAGCACGAAGGAGACGCTCCTCAGCAGTAAGCTCAGTCTCTCCCTTAGGAGTAACCTTACCGACAAGGATATCACCGGCACGTACCTCAGCACCGATACGGATGATACCGCGCTCATCCAGATCCTTCAGAGCGTCATCGCCGACACCCGGAACGTCACGTGTGATCTCTTCCGGTCCCAGCTTGGTATCACGGGATTCTGCCTCATATTCCTCAATATGGACAGATGTATAAACATCATTCTGTACCAGTTTCTCACTAAGAAGAACAGCATCCTCGTAGTTATAACCCTCCCAGGTCATAAATCCGATCAGCGGGTTCTTACCAAGTGCAAGCTCACCATTGGATGTAGACGGGCCATCCGCGATAACCTGTCCTGCCTCAACATGCTCACCTTGGAACACGATCGGTCTCTGGTTGTAGCAGTTGCTCTGGTTGCTTCGCATGAATTTAGTCAGATGATAATCATCTTTTGTTCCGTCATCATTCTTGATAGAGATATCTGTAGATGTGGAACGAAGTACTGTACCTGCTTTTCTTGCAACAACGCATACACCGGAGTCAACAGCTGTCTTGGTCTCCATACCTGTACCAACAACCGGAGCCTCTGTTGTAAGAAGCGGAACGGCCTGACGCTGCATGTTGGATCCCATCAGCGCACGGTTCGCATCATCGTTCTGCAGGAACGGAATCAGGGCTGTAGCAACGGAGAATACCATTCGCGGAGATACATCCATGTAATCGAACATGTGCTGCTCGTACTCCTGTGTCTCCTCGCGGTAACGACCGGAAACGTTCTTATGAATGAAGTGTCCCTCTTCATCCAGCGGCTCATTCGCCTGTGCTACATGGTAATTATCTTCCTCATCCGCTGTCATGTATACAACCTCATCGGTTACACGCGGGTTGGAAGGATCTGTTTTGTCGATCTTTCTGTACGGAGCCTCTACGAAGCCGTACTGATTGATCCTTGCATAGGATGCAAGGGAGTTGATAAGACCGATGTTCGGTCCCTCAGGAGTCTCGATCGGGCACATTCTTCCATAGTGGGAATAATGTACGTCTCGAACCTCGAATCCGGCTCTGTCTCGTGACAGACCGCCAGGTCCCAGTGCGGAAAGTCTTCTCTTGTGAGTCAGCTCTCCAAGCGGGTTGTTCTGATCCATGAACTGTGACAGCTGGGATGATCCGAAGAACTCTTTTACTGCTGCAGTTACAGGTTTGATATTGATCAGGGACTGCGGAGAAATACTCTCTGTGTCCTGTGTTGTCATTCTCTCACGTACCACACGCTCAAGTCTGGAAAGACCGATGCGGTACTGATTCT
>ULWR01037416.1_pt1 | contig 15654 bp, 8 predicted proteins | sample 1960531 | NCBI WGS metagenome assembly ULWR01 (sample SAMEA4835817, study PRJEB28245) | human gut metagenome | biome: gut microbiome; material: fecal sample | place: Denmark | collected 2008
ATATAGAACGCTTTGCCCTTTCGCAGGAGATGAGCAAAGAAGATACCCTACTGAAACTGCAAGAGAAATATGACGGCTATCATTTCACCTGGCCTTCGCCAGATGTTTTTAATCCGTTCAGCCTGCTGAATGCTTTCGAAGATGGCAAGTTAAACTCTTATTGGTTTGGCAGCGGCACGCCCACCTATCTGATAGAGATGCTGCGCAAGTTCCATGTTCTTCCCTCTGAAGTGGGACACAGCATGCAGGCTATGGCTGCCAGTTTTGATGCCCCTACCGAGCGGATGACAACTATTACGCCTTTGCTCTATCAGAGCGGCTATGTCACGATAAAGGACTATGATAAATATACCGAGCTTTACACGCTGGATATTCCGAACAGGGAGATACGGGTGGGACTGATGCAGAGTCTGTTGCCGAACTATCTGGCTTACAATACCGATATGGGGCTTACTACCATAGGCCGTATGTATGGTGCGATACGCTTGGGCGATATGGATGGAGCCTTGCGTCTGCTTCAGGAGTTTCTCTCCACCGTTCCTTATTGCGATAACACGAATTATGAAGGGCATTACCAGCAGTTGTTCTACATCATCTTCTCTCTTTTCGGAATGTATGTGGATGTGGAAGTCCGTACCCCGAAGGGACGTGTGGACGTGGTGATGCGCACTGCCGATACCTTGTATGTCATTGAACTGAAACTAGGCAAGGATGCCGATGCCGCCATGTCTCAGATAAATTTGAAAAACTATCCCGAACGTTTTACCCTCAGCGGACTGCCTGTGGTGAAAGTGGGCATCAGCTTTGATGCGGAGGAGCATACGTTGGGCGACTGGCTCATAGAAAAATAGCCCCTGTCATCGGTTTCGTATTAAATTCAGTGGCGGAACGGTTTGCGATATCAAATATTTACGATATCAACTAGCAAGCTGCTGATAAAAATGAATTCATAAAGATAGAATATTCACTATAGGCTGTGTGCGATGATGCATGCAGCCTTTCTCTCTTTTGTTGTCGGTGGCGACCGGCATCCGCACCATGATGTATTGCAAGAACGATGGTCTTCGTGACTACCAGCAGGAGATGAAGCTCAGGCTCTTTAAGGAGTGGGAGTTCCATCGGAGTGTCATGGTACAAATGCCTACAGGCACAGGAAAGACACATCTGCTGGCAGCGGTGGTGAAAGAGTTTCTCTGTGGTATCGGTACCGGTACGCGGGTGTGGATTGTGGCGCATCGCAGAGAGCTGGTGGAGCAGATAGAGGAAACCGCAGCCCGGTATGGAATGGGAAAAGAACCGGACAAAACGGGAAAGAACGGAAAGACGGGGAAAGACAGTATGCCGGAAGAATCCGGAAGGGTGCGGGTATTCTCCATCCAGTGGTTGTCCCGTAACTGGAAGAATATAGGGGAAGCTCCCGGATTGATTGTCATTGACGAGGCGCATCATGCACTGGCGGAGACTTACAGGGAGCTTTGGAAGAGATATCCGGAGGCGAGGAAACTGGGCATGACCGCCACCCCCTGCCGGCTGAACGGCAAGGGCTTCACGGATTTGTTTGATGCGCTGATAACTTCGTGGAGCATCGCGGAATTCATCGGGAAAGGCTGGCTGTCGGCTTTCGACTACGTGTCTATCCGTGCGGACAGCAGGGAGCAACAGATAATAGATTCGTTGAAGAAACGTGGGGTGGACGGAGATTATCAGGTGAAGGAAATGAATGAGGTGTTGAACCGTCAGGTCAGCATCCGGCGGTTGTACGAGAGCGTCGAGAGGTATGCCGCCGGGAAAAAAGGAATGGTGTATGCCGTCAGTATAGCCCATGCCCGTCAGATAGCCGCCTGTTACAATGCACACGGAGTGTCGGCTGTGGCTATCGACAGCAAAACGCCTGCTTCGGAGCGTAGGGAACTGGTAGAGGGCTTCAGACAGGGAAGGATCAGGGTGCTGGTCAATGTGGATATCTTTTCCGAGGGCTTCGACTGTCCCGATGTGGAGTTCGTGCAGCTGGCTCGTCCCACGCTTTCACTGGCGAAATACTTGCAACAGGTGGGGAGGGGATTACGGAAATCGGGTGATAAGGAATCCTGTATGCTGATAGATAATGTGGGGTTGCACCGGATATTCGGTTTGCCCGTCCGTGAGCGGGACTGGGAAGCGATGTTCGAGGGGCGGATACTGGGTGACACCTTTTCTCGGAAAAGAGCGGAAAACGGGCTGTCCGTGGCGTGTTCGCTCTTGGAGGAAGGCAGGCGGGAGGAAGAATGGGAAATGGTGATGACCCATGGACAGTTGCTGGATGCGATCAGGAACCGGAATTTGTCTGATCAGGAAGAGGGGCGGAATGCACTCTCTGTTCTGAAAGCTTTCCATGACCGATGTAGCGGATTGTGGGGACTGAGGCGTAGAAACAGAGTGACAGTGATGCCTCGATACAAGGAAGTGTTCGACACCTGTGCGGACCGGGCGGCGGTTTGTTTGGAAGATGGCCGTACAGGGGTGGTGGACGATAATGGAAAGCCGAAGATCATCATAGACCGCTGCCGGAGGTTGCGATTCCTGAAAGGGGAGCTTCTGGCCGTTACGGGCAATGATGGTACGGATGCTTACATCGACTTGAAAACGGACAGGACTTATCGGGAGAAGCCGGTGGTGGGCTCTTACGGTAGCGTGGAATTGCTGAAAGTGGGAGAGACCTTTCATAGCCGCACACGGAAGGCGTATGCTTCCATGCGCGGGTTGCATAAGGATAGTCTCTGTTTTTATGGCTTTTATCTGAAGATACCGGACTATCGTGTCCCGAAGTCCTGCAAGTTGGCGGATCCTGTATGGTCTACCGTGTTCGATGTTTTCGCTTGTCTGCTGGAAGGGGATGACGAGGAGGTGTATTGGTGCTGTGGTCGTCTGGCAGACCGGAGTATCGTGGTGATGGACGGGCAAGGGAGTTATTATCATGTGGAGAAAGGAAAGAGGAAACGATATATCGCCTGTAATAATCCTGAGGCTGGTGAGGAGGATTTTGACTCTGCGGTGAAGAGATTGAAGGAGGAGGCCGGGCGGCGTGCGGAGGAAATGAACCTGTTACTGAAACGGAATGAGGAGGAGAAAAGACGGAAGAGACTGGAGGAGATAGGCGATGTCCGTCCTTTCCGGATGGGGCTGAAATGGGGGCTGAAGTCGGGTGAGCGTATCGTGGTTCCTCCTTGTTATAGGAACATCTGTCCTCCCGTCGGCGGTTATTGTGTATTCGAGGAGAATGCTTGTCAATGGGGACTGATGGCACCGGATGGTAAGGTGGTGGTGGAGGCCAGATACCAGAAAGTGGAGATAGAGGGGGATGGAACGGTGCGGCTGACGGTTATTCCGGGTAAGGTGAAAACGATAAAACTTTGAATACAACTGATTGGTTTCATATAACCGTTACTGTTTGAGACAAAAATAAGGCATTTAGTGCAGCTCAGCAAGGCTTGTCCTTGCTGGGCTGCTTTTTTTATGAGGAATAAATAGGGGATATTTATGAAAACATGTAAGAAAAAAGGGAGTGAAAGGAAATAGTTAGTAATAAAATGCTTGCTATCTTATTATATTTGTTACCTTTGTGGGTCTTATAATATGAAAAACAATGAAAATAACAATTCTACAGAGAAATATAGAATGGGCCAATCCACAGGCCAATATAGCAAGGGCGGACGAAGCGATAAGCTGTCTGCCGGATGCTGATCTGTTTGTTTTACCCGAAATGTTTTCCACCGGTTTTTGTACGCAACCCGAAGGAATTGCGGAGAGCGCCGACAGTGAAACCCTGCACTGGATGAAGCGTAAGGCAGCCGAGCGGAATTGTGCTATTGCAGGCAGTGTAGCAGTATGTGAGAATGGAAACTATTATAATCGTTTTTACTTTGTCCATCCGGACGGAGCCGTGCAGCATTATGATAAGAAACATTTGTTCACCTTTGGGGGCGAACACAAGCGTTTCACTGCCGGCACAGAGCGTGTGGTGGTGAACTTCCGTGGGGTACGTATTCTTTTGGAGGTATGTTATGACCTCCGTTTCCCTGTTTGGTCACGCAACCTGGGGGATTACGACATGATACTTTATGTGGCAAGCTGGCCCACTCCCCGTGTGGATGCCTGGAGCGCGCTGCTTCGGGCGCGGGCTATTGAGAACCAGTGCTATGTGGCCGGAGTGAACCGCATGGGAACTGATCCTACCTGTGAATATTCGGGTGGCAGCGCCATCATCGATCCCTACGGAAAAACGATAGCCGAATGTCCGTGGAGCAGGGAAAGTGCGGTATCGGCTGATATAGATATGGAGGCATTGCAGGCTTTCAGGAAGAAATTCCCGGTATTGGATGATGCAGACCCCTTTACATTGATATGAAACAATTAACAAAATAATAGATAATGGCTGAAAAGAAATTATTGTTGGGCGATGAGGCAATTGCCCTCGGAGCGATACATGCCGGCATATCGGGTGTATATGCCTATCCGGGTACACCGTCCACTGAAATCACAGAGTTTATCCAGAATAATCCTTTGGCAAAGGAAAGAAAATTGCACAGCACTTGGTGTACCAATGAAAAAACGGCCATGGAGGCTGCATTGGGTATGTCATACGCAGGAAAACGTGCTTTGGTATGTATGAAACATGTAGGCATGAACGTGGCTGCCGATGCGTTTGTCAATTCTGCCATAACCGGCGTGAACGGTGGTCTGGTGGTGCTGGCTGCCGATGACCCTTCCATGCACTCGTCACAGAACGAGCAGGATTCACGTTTTTATGGAAAATTTGCTATGATTCCCATGCTGGAACCGTCTTCCCAACAAGAAGCATACGATATGATGGATTACGCATATACACTCTCGGAAAAACTGAAGTTGCCGGTGCTGATGCGTGTGGTTACCCGTCTGGCACATTCGCGTGCCGGTGTGGAAGTAGCCGATATCCGTGAGGAAAATCAGTTGAATCCTGATCATGAACGTGCCCACTGGGTATTGCTGCCGGGTAATGCGCGTAAACAATATCTGGATTTAGTGAAAAAGCAGGAGAAGCTGGAAGAAGTTTCCTCCAAATCTCCTTATAATTATCTGGAAGGGTTGAATCCCGAATATGATTATGAATTCGGAGTGATAGCCTGTGGTATCGGTTATAATTATGTGAAGGAGGCGGATACGGACAGTTGCCATATTCCGGTATTGAAAGTTTCGCAGTATCCGTTGCCGGCTGAAGAAATCAGGACGATGGCAGACCGCTGCGGATATGTTCTGGTAGTGGAAGATGGTCAGCCGTTTGTGGAAGAGCAGGTAAAAGCGATACTTTCCTCGGACTATGAGGTAAAGGGACGCTTGACGGAAACTTTGCCGCGTACTGGTGAATTGACTCCGGATAATGTGGGCGAGGCGATCGGATGGGGAATCAAACGTCCGTTTGGCAAGTCTCAGGTGGTGATGCCGCGTCCGCCTGCATTGTGTCAGGGATGTGGTCATCGGGATGTGTATGATGCATTGAACAAGGTGGCTGCGGAATATCCGGATGCACGCATTTTCGGTGATATCGGTTGCTATACATTAGGTGCGTTGCCCCCGTTCCGTGCTATCGACAGTTGTGTGGATATGGGTGCTTCCATAACCATGGCCAAAGGTGCTTCCGATGCAGGGGTATTTCCGGCCATTGCTGTTATCGGTGACTCGACCTTCACTCATTCCGGTATGACCGGTCTGCTGGATGCGGTGAATGACCGTGCCAATATCACGGTGGTGATTTCGGATAACCTGACTACCGCCATGACCGGTGGACAGGATTCTGCCGGTACGAACAAATTCGAGGCGATCTGCCTGGGATTAGGGGTAGAACCCGAACATGTGCGTGTGGTGGTTCCATTACCAAAGAATATGGAAGAAATCACCCGTACCATTCGTGAGGAAATAGAATATAAAGGGGTGTCTGTCATTATTCCGCGCAGAGAGTGTATCCAGACATTGAATCGTAAACTAAGACAGAAAAAAGCAGATAAGGCATGAGAAAAGATATCATACTTTCGGGCGTAGGAGGACAGGGTATCCTGACTATCGCTACTATTATAGGAGAAGCTGCTACGGCAGAAGGCATCAATTTGAAGCAGGCCGAGGTACACGGTATGAGCCAGCGCGGAGGAGATGTGCAGTCTAATCTGCGTTTGTCCGACGAAACGATTTATTCGGATCTGATCGCTCAGGGTGAGGCGGATCTGATTATTTCCATGGAACCGATGGAGGCGTTGCGTTATCTGCCTTACTTGCAGGAAGAAGGTTGGGTGATTACTTCCGCTAATCCTTTCAAGAATATTCCCGACTATCCTGAAGAAGTGGATCTGATGAGGGCTTTGGAGAGTCTTCCGCATGTGGTGAAGTTGGAAATAGAGGATATGGCAAAAGAAAACAGTATGCCTAAATGCGCGAATGTGATTCTGCTGGGCATGGCTGCGAAGTATATTGAAATTGTATCACCGGAACAGTTGCGCGAAAGCATAGGGCGTGTGTTTGCCGCAAAAGGTGAGAAGATTGTTGAAATGAATCAGAAGGCTTTTGATATAGGCTTTAATGCGGTAAAGAACTGGTAGTGCCATGAAGATATTTAGTGAAGAATTAGTGGAGAAGGCGGTGAAGGAACTGCACATCGCCAATCTTGCACAGGCTACTATCGGTGATGTGCTGTTGGTAGCCCAGTATCTGGAAAAGGAAACGGGGATTCCTTTTATCCGCATGGATCAGGGATCTCCCGGTCTTGCCGCCAATCAGATAGGGATTGAAGCGGAGAAAGCTGCTTTGGACAGGGGAGTCGGATCGCAATATCCGGCTGCCGCAGGAGTGCCCGAGTTGAAAAAGGAGGCTTCCCGTTTTGTAAAAGCTTTCTTGAATCTGGATATCTCTCCGCGCGCTTGTGTGCCTACCACCGGGTCGGTGGCGGGTTCATTCGGCTCGTTCATAGCCTGTACGCAGCGTATTCCGGGGAAAGACAAGGTATTGTTCATTGATCCCGGATTTCCTATTCAGAAATCCCAGCTTCGCATTATCGGCGTGGAGTGGGAAGAGTTTGATATCTATCATTATCGTGGACAGGCCTTGCGTGAGAAATTGGAAAGTTTCCTGAGTAAAGGCGATATAGCAGCGATTATCTATTCTAATCCGAATAATCCGGCATGGATTTGTCTGGAAGAGGAGGAGTTGCAGATAATCGGTGAACTGGCAACCCGGTATGATGTGATTGTCATGGAAGATCTGGCTTATTTCTGCATGGATTTCCGTCGGGATATGGGGCATCCTTTCGAACCGCCTTATCCGCCCACTGTGGCAAGATATACGGATAATTATATCCTGATGCTTTCTTCTTCCAAGATATTCAGTTATGCCGGACAGCGTATGGCATTGGCATGTATCAGCGACAAACTGTTCGACCGCCAGTTCCCTGCCTTGGCAGAACGGTATAAAGATGCAGGGGTGTTCGGTCCTACGCTGATTGCTTCTATTCTTTATATGATTACTTCGGGATGTACGGCTTCCACTCAGTATGCATACGCTGAAATGCTTCGTCTGTCTACCGAAGGTAAAATCAATTTTGTGGAAGATACCCGCGAATATGCCCGTCGTGCGGAACGCATGAAGAAAATATTTACCGACAATGGTTTCCATATCGTATATGACTATGATGCTACCCAGGTGGTGGGAGATGGTTTCTTCTTTACCATTGGTTACGGAAATATGACAGGGGGTGAATTGCTCCGGGAGTTATTGTATTATGGGGTAAGCAGCATCTCGCTTTCTACTACCGGCAGCGAGCAGGAAGGTGTCCGCGCCTGTACGTCACGGATGCGCGATGAACTTTATCCGGTGATGGAGGAACGCATGAGAGCTTTTCATGAAGATCATTGAAAATAATGTGCTAATAGGATAATGTGCCGATTGCCATACAGTGGGTTTGTGTGCCAGTACATTGGCAGATTAGCACATTGAAAAATTATTTATTATGATTTGGAATAAAAATAAAGAGTGCATGAGTCGGGACGAGATGAGCGCTCTGCAGGGAAAACGTCTGAACAAGTTGGTGAACTTGGTTTATCATAATGTTCCTTTTTATCGTAACAAGATGCAGGAGATGGATTTGTCTCCGGATGATATCCAGACTATCGAAGATATCGTAAAACTTCCTTTTACTACCAAGCAGGATTTACGTGATAATTATCCATATGGTCTTCAGGCTGCTCCTGCTTCGGAAATTGTACGTGTGCACGCTTCTTCGGGAACAACCGGGAATCCTACCATTGTGGGATATACGCGTCGTGACTTGTCTGTATGGTCCGAAGTGATGTCACGTTGTCTTTCAGCATACGGGGTTACCCGTAATGATACCTTTTCTGTCAGTTATGGCTATGGCTTGTTTACAGGCGGGTTGGGCGCACATTATGGGGTGGAGAATCTGGGGGCGACTGTTATCCCGGCTTCTACAGGAAATACGGAAAAGCATGTCCGTCTGATTCGCGACTTGGGTATAACGGGAATTGCCTGTACTCCTTCATACGCTCTTTATCTGGCAGAAGTGGTGGAACGTATGGGATTGACCAAGAATGATATCAATCTCCGTATCGGAGCTTTCGGAGCCGAGCCATGGACGGAAAGTATGCGTAAGGAGATAGAAGAGCGGCTGGGATTGAAAGGGTATAATATTTATGGATTAAGTGAGATTATGGGACCCGGTGTTTCCTACGAATGTCAGGAGCAACATGGTTCGCATATCAATGAGGATCATTTTTATCCTGAAATCATTAATCCTGAAACGCTGGAACGTCTTCCGGATGGAGAAGTGGGAGAATTGGTGTTTACTACCTTGACAAAGGAGGGGATGCCGTTATTGCGTTATCGTACGAAGGACTTGACTTCCCTGATGGAGGGTGAATGTCCGTGTGGAAGAACCAATATCCGTATGTCGGGTATTGTAGGCCGTAGTGACGATATGCTTATTATCCGTGGCATCAATGTTTTCCCGTCTCAGGTGGAAAGTGTTATTTTGGATATGCCTCAGTTTGAACCTCAGTATATGCTGGTGGTGGATAGGAAGAATAACCTCGACTCTTTGCAGGTACAAGTGGAAGTCCGCAAAGACTTCTTCTCGGATGATATGGGAAGTATGCTTGCCATGAAGAAAGCATTGAGCGACAAACTGAAAAGTGTCCTTTCCATCAGTGCCGAAGTGAAGCTGATGGAACCTAATAGCATTGCCCGTAGTGAAGGTAAGAGTAAACGTGTGATAGACAATCGGATTTTAAAATAAAAAAGTATGCGATATGACAATCAAGCAATTATCTGTTTTTCTGGAAAACAAAACCGGAAGAATAAATGACGTAACCAAGACATTGGCAAAGTATGATATCAATATGCATGCGTTCAGCATGGCGGAATCTACTGATTTCGGTATACTTCGCCTGATTGTTTCGGATGTGGAAAAAGCGGTGGAAGTACTTCGTGCCGAGAATTTTGCCGTGATGCTGACCGATGTGATATGTATCAGTTGCCCGAATGTGGCAGGTTCTTTGGCTAAAGTTTTGGACTATCTGGCAGCAGAGAATATCTTTATTGAATATATGTATGCTTTTGCTCAGGGAGATACGGCACATGTGGTTATCCGTCCGTCTAATGTGGAGAGATGTGTGGAGATATTGAACAAATTTAATTGTAATGTTTTGACTAAGAACAGTCTGTAATGAATTTGACTTTGTGGGTATGAATGCATCACAAGTCTTTTTACCACAGGTTACTTGGGCTCACACGGGTGTTTAAGCTGAAAACTTTAAGATTGAACCTGTGCGAATCCGGGTAATCTGTGGCTGTTTTGATGGAACAGTCTATCAATAACAAAACCTGTTTGTTGGAGAATGCAGAATGTTATGAGCGTTCTTTGACAATGGGACACTCGAACCGATAAAAAATACCGAAGTATTGTACATGATTACATTGGATAATTTTGAGAACTTTGTTCCCTATAAAATATGGATGCGTGGGGAAGAGTATTATGAAACAGACGCTGTTTCCGAATTGGAAGAAATCTCACCCGGTGAATGGACTGCGACTGTAGAAGGAACAGACGATTATAATGTGGAGATATCTATGGATGGAAACGAGATAGAATCTTGGTACTGTGATTGTCCGTATGATGGAGAAATCTGCAAACATGTCGTAGCGACATTGTTGGCAATTCGCGACAATAGAAAAAAGGCGGGTAATAGTATTTTCTCGAAGATGAAAATCAAAGCGGAGGAAACCCCTGTTTTGGAGGAAATAAAAGAAGTGGGTAAGCAGCCTTGTCCGTCTTTGGTAGACATACAGCGACTGTTGTCTTTCATTGATCCGCAGGAACTCTCGAAATTTATCTGTGAGTATGCTTCAACGAATCTGGAATTTAAAACGGCACTTTCAAATCATTTCATAGCTAAGGAGCTATCTTTGTCATCAAAGGGAAAAGATTACAGAATTGAAATTCAAAAAGTTTTTAAAGGATCTGGTTACCATAAAAGGTCTCGTTATCACAATCGTTATGATAATTACGATCGTGACTGGAAAACTATTTTCAATCAGATGGACACTTTTTTGGAGAAAGCGGATTTCTTTTTGAATTTGGAAGCTATGGATAATTCTATTGCCATAGCTCTTCAAGTACTTCGTTTCATCGGTGAAAACTATGATGATGAACTTTTGTATGATGATGGTATTTCTTCTTCTGACTATTGTGAACAGGCAGGAGATTTGCTCCTGAAAGTGATTGAACATCCTAAAACCACTCAGGCACAAAAGATGGAGATACTTCAGGGCTTGCGTGAGATTGCTGAAATATCTATTTTTCGTGAATATGATCTTTATGATGTAGACGAATTGATGATGCAGATCAATCTTTCGATTCAATCGGCAGAAAAAGCGTTGGAATTGATTGATGAACTTCTTGAAGTAAGAAAGGGAACCTGTGATATCTATAAGTTAGTCCTTCGTAAGGTCAATCTGTTGTTAGAACAGAATGAAGAACAAAAGGCGGATGATACGATTCGTCAATATCTTTATCTGACTGAAATACGAAGAATGGAGGTTGATAAATTGATTGCCCGTTGCCAATATGATGAAGCCATTTGTTTGCTGAATGACGGAATAGAAATAGCGGAAAGAGAAATGCATTCTGGCACTGTGGGTGAATGGCTGAAAATGAAATTGGATATTTATGAAATAACTCATAGGGTTTCTGAGGTAATTGATACATGTCGTCTGTTGTTTGTGGTGGGTAGTGATAAATTGATATATTACAGCAAACTTAAAACTCTGGTACCGAAAGAACAATGGAAAAGTTTTCTGGATAGGATGATGAAAGAAGCCGAGTTAAGTGACTATTTTTCTTTTGTCGGAAATGATAAGGCTGAAATTTATGTGAAAGAAAAGGATAATGACAGCTTGTTCTCTTTGCTGTCGTCAGTCCGATACAATCAGTTGGAAGCATTGATGAAATATGCCCATTATTTGAAGGACACTCATTCTGAGAAATTGATTGCTATATATACTTCTTTATTGAATGATTATGCTGAACGGAATCTGGGACGGGAGCATTATGAATTTATAGCACGGGTATTATCCTGCATACGTAAACTAAACGGTGGACAGGCTGTTGTGAAAAGCTTGGTGGCAGAGTTCCGGATAAAATACAAACGTCGTCCGGCAATGATGGAAGTGTTGGGGAAGTTTTAAAAATAGTTTATCAGAATCTTTTTTAAAATTAGAAAGCTGCCTCCTCCGAAGCGGCTTTCCGTTTTTCTATCAGAACAAACTCCAAGCAACTGTCAGTCCGGCCATTACAATGGCGACCATACTCATCAGTTTAATCAGAATGTTCAAACTGGGTCCGGATGTATCTTTAAACGGATCACCTACTGTGTCACCGGTAACCGTTGCTTTGTGTACTTCGCTTCCTTTACCTCCGAAATTACCTTCTTCTATAAATTTTTTCGCATTATCCCATGCGCCTCCCGCATTGGCCATAAAAATGGCAAGAACGAAGCCCGAGGACAAACCACCTATCAGCAGACCGATAACACCGGGAACACCAAAAATCAGTCCGGTAGCGATAGGGGCAATGATAGCCAGTAGAGAGGGGAATACCATTTCACGTTGTGCTCCTTTGGTGGATATTTGTACGCAACGGGCATAGTCGGGTTCTGCCTCTCCTGTCAGAATCCCTTTTATTTCACGGAACTGGCGACGCACCTCCTCTACCATGTGAGCGGCTGCTCGGCCTACGGCGTTCATGGTCAGACCGCAGAACAGGAATGCCATCATACTGCCCAAAAACATGCCGCTTAGCACTTTGGGGTTCATCAGGGTTACATCGTAATAAAGCATATAGTCAGTGAAACTGGCGTTATGAACATCTACGGTAATGCCGTTTGGTAATTCCAGAATGGTTTGCCCCAACCGGGTTAATCCGATACGGATTTCTTCTACATAGGATGCCAGCAGGGCCAGTCCGGTCAGAGCTGCGGAGCCGATGGCAAAACCTTTGCCTGTAGCGGCAGTCGTGTTACCTAACGAGTCGAGGGCGTCAGTACGTTTGCGTACTTCTTTGCCCAGTCCGCTCATTTCAGCGTTACCGCCAGCATTGTCTGCAATCGGTCCGTAAGCATCGGTAGCCAAGGTGATTCCTAATGTCGAAAGCATACCTACGGCAGCGATACCGATGCCATACAATCCCATGGAAATATTGGCAAAATCAAATCCTGAAGCGAGCCAGTAGGACAAGATGATACCGGTTACTACTGCCAGTACAGGGATGGTGGTGGAAACCATACCTAGTCCGATACCGGAAATGATAACGGTGGCCGGACCGGTCTTTCCACTTTCGGCCAACCGTTGTGTGGGTTTATACGATTGAGAAGTATAATATTCGGTGGAACGGCCGATAACGATACCTACTATTAATCCCACTACCACAGCAAAGGAAATGTTTACCCAATTTTCCAAACCTAATGCCCAGAGGATAAGGAAAGTGGCAACGACAATCAGTACCGAACTTAAATTGGTTCCTGTGGCCAATGATCCGAGTAATTCCTTCATTCCTGCATTTTCTTTAGTACGGACGGCAAAAATACCGATGATAGAGAGAACGATACCCACTGCCGCAATCAGCATAGGTGCGATAACCGCTTTAAACTGCATCACGGTATCATCCGAGCCAATAAAAGCGGCAGCACCTAAAGCGGCGGGAGCCAGAATAGAGCCGCAATAGGATTCGTACAGGTCGGCGCCCATTCCGGCTACGTCACCTACATTGTCTCCCACATTATCGGCAATGGTTGCGGGATTGCGGGGGTCATCTTCCGGAATACCGGCTTCCACTTTACCTACCAGGTCGGCACCTACATCGGCTGCCTTGGTATAGATTCCACCTCCTACACGGGCGAAAAGTGCTTGTGTGCTGGCTCCCATACCAAAGGTAAGCATGGTGGTTGTGATGACACATAATTTAGCAGAAGGGTTCAAGGCGTCTGTGGGAATGCAATAGTCCAATAATATGTACCAGAAAGAAATATCGAGTAGTCCCAAGCCGACAACGACCAACCCCATAACAGCTCCGCTACGGAAAGCTACACGCAGTCCTTTGTTCAGGGAGTGTTGGGCGGCATTGGCGGTACGTGCAGAAGCGTATGTAGCCGTTTTCATTCCTAAAAAGCCGGACAGTCCGGAGAAGAAACCGCCGGTAAGAAAAGCAATGGGCACCCACGGATTTTGTAAGTTGAAGCCGTATGCCATGATAGAAAACAGAATAACTAATCCCAGAAATACCAGCCCTACCACCTTGTATTGTTGTTTCAGATAGGACATGGCGCCCTGGCGCACATAAGAAGCGATTTTCTCCATCGTCGGAGTTCCTTCGCTTTCAAGCATCATTTGTTTGTAGAAATACCATGCAAGTACCAATGCCAAGAGGGAGGCAATGGGCACAATCCAGAATAGATACGTTTCCATACGCAGTATTGATTTAAAAGTTGGTTTTGCCCAAAGATAGCAAAAAATAAATGATATTCAATAGGATAGGTCGTATTTTTATCAATTAATATTTGCGGTGCTTTTCTAATTAAGTTTAGGGGGGAATAAATATCAATATCTGTAACTTGGAACACATGTACCTGTTCCTGTGTTTCGTCAAAACACGATGAAAGGTAAACAAGACGTTAAAAAACAGTTTCACCACAGATCAAATCTGTATAATCTGTGGTGAATTTAAAACTCAGGCTTTGTATTTACCATACAGCTTATCTATCAGATCAGCGCGTCCTATTTTGCGCAATTCATTGATGATAGCACGTCGTTCTTCGGGTTTATACCAGAAAAAGAACATCCGTTGAGCCAGTTTTTCTTTTGGTGTTTTAGCGGAAAATACCGGTTGCAACGTATATGGATGATAACCTGTGTACCAGGTTTCAGTGGCTACAGTCATCGGAGTAGGAGTAAAGTCCTGTACTTGTTCCAGATGGAAATCCAATTTCTTGGTGATCACTGCCAGTTCTGCCATATCTTCTTCCGTACATCCGGGATGGCTGCTTATAAAATAAGGTATAATCTGCTGCCGCATATTCAACTCCTTATTTATTTTGTCGAAAGTCTTTTTGAAGTCATAAAATTGTGAAAACGAAGGTTTCCTCATGATTTGCAGCACTTGGTCGCTGGTATGTTCCGGAGCCACTTTCAAGCGCCCGCTGACATGATGGGCTATCAGTTCGCGGGTATATTCAGCCGTACTTCGGTTTACTGCCGGATCTTTGCTTTGATATTGTAACAGGTCATAGCGTACACCGCTTCCGATAAAGCTTTTCTTGATACCGGGAAGTGCGTCTACCGAATGATAGATATCCAATAAGGGGCGATGGTCCGTGTTCAAATTGGGACATACTTTGGGATGGATACATGACGGCCGTTTGCATCGCCGGCAAATTTTCTCATCTTTACCACGCATGGCATACATGTTGGCGCTAGGTCCTCCCAAGTCACTCAGATAGCCTTTGAAATCAGGCATTTCAGTTATGGCTCTCACTTCTCTTAAGATACTCTCTTTACTTCGGCTTACAATAAATTTCCCTTGATGGGCGGAAATGGTACAAAAGGCGCATCCGCCAAAACAACCACGGTGCAGATTGACCGAGAATTTAATCATGTCGAATGCGGGAATGCGTTTTCCTTTATATTTAGGATGAGGCATACGCGTATAGGGCAAATCAAAAGAATGATCCAGTTCGCCTTGGCTCATTGGAGGATAAGGCGGATTGACTACTACTGTTTCATTGCCTGTATCTTGCAAGATGCGGGAGGCTTCGTACTTGTTGCTTTCCTCTTCAATGAAGCGGAAGTTCTCGGCTTGTTTCTTTTTATCTTTCAGGCATGCTTCATGAGAATGTAGGATGATATCTGGCTTTTCCTGAGTGCCATCAGGCGGACACATGGGTTCGCCCTTACGGGTTATGTAGGCTGTTTGCAAAATATCATGTGGAACCGGAAGACTTTCTACAGGAGCAGATTCATGAGGCTGTCCGACGGCGTCCGCCAATGTCTTCATTCTCTTGCAAAGTTCCGTAATCGGCTTCTCGCCCATTC
>ULWR01039947.1_pt1 | contig 15425 bp, 13 predicted proteins | sample 1960531 | NCBI WGS metagenome assembly ULWR01 (sample SAMEA4835817, study PRJEB28245) | human gut metagenome | biome: gut microbiome; material: fecal sample | place: Denmark | collected 2008
AATCGACGGCAAGAAGTGGACTCCGCAGGAGATTTCCGCACAGGTGCTGATGAAGCTGAAGCGCGATGCCGAAGCCTACCTCGGCGAGCCGGTCACCGACGCCGTGATCACCTGCCCGGCATACTTCAACGACGCTCAGCGTCAGGCCACCAAGGACGCCGGCACCATCGCAGGCCTGAACGTTCTGCGTATCATCAACGAGCCGACCGCGGCCGCACTGGCTTATGGCCTCGAAAAGGGCAAGGAAGACGAAACCATTCTGGTCTTCGACCTCGGCGGCGGCACTTTCGATGTGTCCCTGCTGGAGATCGGCAAGGATGACGACGGCTTCTCCACCATTCAGGTGCAGGCCACCAACGGCGACAACCACCTGGGCGGCGACGATTGGGATCAGAAGATCATCGACTGGCTCGTCGGCGAAGTCAAGAATAAGTACGGTATTGACCTGAGCAAGGACAAGATTGCCCTGCAGCGCCTGAAGGAAGCTGCAGAACAGGCCAAGAAGGAGCTGAGCTCCTCTTCGAGCACCTCCATCTCCATGCAGTACCTGGCCATGACCCCTGACGGCACTCCGGTGCACCTGGACGAAACCCTGACCCGCGCCCACTTCGAGAGCATGACCTCCGACCTGCTGGGCCGTTGCCGCACCCCGTTCAACAACGTGCTGCACGACGCTGGCATCGGTGTTTCCGACATCGACCACGTGGTGCTCGTCGGCGGTTCCACCCGTATGCCGGCCGTCAAGGAGCTCGTTAAGGAGCTCACCGGCGGTAAGGAAGCCAACCAGTCCGTGAACCCGGATGAAGTCGTGGCAGTCGGCGCAGCCGTGCAGTCCGGCGTCATCAAGGGCGACCGCAAGGACGTGCTGCTCATCGACGTGACCCCGCTGTCCCTCGGCATCGAAACCAAGGGTGGCATCATGACCAAGCTCATCGACCGTAACACCGCCATTCCGACCAAGCGTTCCGAAGTCTTCTCCACCGCTGAAGACAACCAGCCGTCCGTGCTTATTCAGGTTTACCAGGGTGAGCGTGAGTTCGCTCGCGACAACAAGCCGCTGGGCACCTTCGAACTGACCGGCATTGCTCCGGCTCCGCGTGGCGTTCCGCAGATTGAAGTCACCTTCGATATCGACGCCAACGGTATCGTGCACGTGTCTGCTAAGGACAAGGGCACCGGCAAAGAACAGTCCATGACCATCACCGGCGGTTCCGGTCTGGGCAAGGACGAGATCGACCGCATGGTCAAGGAAGCCGAAGCTCACGAAGCCGAAGACAAGAAGCGCAAGGAAGACGCTGAAACCCGCAATCAGGCTGAATCTTTCGCCTATCAGACCGAGAAGCTCGTCAATGACAATAAAGACAAGCTCTCCGACGATGTGGCCAAGGAAGTCACCGACAAGGTCAACGAGCTCAAGGAAGCCCTGAAGGGTGAGGACATTGAGAAGATCAAGTCCGCCCAGAGCGAGCTGATGACCTCCGCACAGAAGATCGGCCAGGCCCTCTATGCACAGCAGGGTGCCGCCGACGCTGCGGGCGCCGCTGGGGCCGCAGGGGCTGCCGGTTCCGCTCCCGCTGACGACGACGTGGTTGACGCCGAAGTCGTGGACGATGACGACAAGGACAACAAGTAATCATGTCCGACTTCAACAAGGACGACTATCTGAACGACCTGCCCGACATGGACAACCTGTCCGGGCAGGCCGGCCCTGCAGCCGGTGTATCGCAGGAGTCGCAGAGTAATGGCGATTCTGCAGCAACTGCATCTGCTGATTCCGTAGCTTCTGAAACTGCATCAACGGCCGCGAATGCAGCATCTTCCGAATCTCAAGAAAACGGCGATGCTGCGGATAGTGCAACGCAAGATGGTGAAGATACGCTGACTCCGCTTGGTCAGGCCAAGAAGGAAGCGGCGGAATATCTTGAAGCGCTCCAGCGCGAACGTGCAGAATTTATCAACTTCCGCAATCGTTCGCAGAAGGAACAGGAACGCTTCCGCCAGCACGGCATTATCGATGTGCTGACCGCGCTGCTGCCGGCACTTGATGACATCGATCGCATTCGCGAACACAGCGAAATGGACGAGTCCTTCAAGGCCGTTTCCACCAAAATCGACAAGGCGTTCGAGAAGTTCGGTGTCGAGAAGTTCGGTGAAAAAGGTGAGGATTTCGACCCGACCAAGCATGACGCGATCCTGCACAAGCCGGATCCGCAGGCCGAGAAGGAAACCGTCGACACCGTGGTGGAAGCCGGCTATCGCATTGGAGACCGCGTGATTCGCGCGGCTCGCGTGGTCGTAGCATCCCCGCAGAACTGAACGCAGTGACAATCAGCAACCTCGTGAAAGGAGGCACATCATGGCTGAGAATGAATGGCTGAGCAAGGATTTCTACAAGGTCCTCGGTGTCTCCAAAGACGCCACGGACGATGAGATCACCAAGGCGTACCGCAAGCTGGCACGTAAATACCATCCTGATCTGAACAAGACCAAGGAGGCCGAGGAGAAGTTCAAAGACATTTCCGAAGCGTACGACGTGCTCAGCAACAAAGACAACCGTCAGAAGTACGACGCTATCCGCCAGTTCGGCATGGGCGGCGCGCGCTTCGCCGGCGGTTCTGGTGCGGGCGGATTCGATGCGGGGGCGTTCTCCGACATCTTCGGATCGATGTTCGGCGGTGGCGCTGGGGCTGGAGCGTATGGCGCGGGCGGTAATGGTTCGCGCATTCGCTTCCAGAGCGGCGGCAACCCGAATATCAACGATATTTTCTCGATGTTCGGTGGCGGCGCTGGCGGACCTGCCGGGGCTGGTGCCGGAAGCCCTTACGGGGGCGGCTACGAGCAGGCTGCGCAACCGGAAGACGGCGAGGACCGTAACTCCAAGATCAACCTGACCTTCCGCCAGTCGGTCAAGGGGGCAACGGTTTCGCTGTCTGCCGATGGCAAGAAGTTCAAAACGCATGTTCCAGCAGGCGTGCATGACGGGCAGAAGATTCGCATTCCAGGCAAGGGTAAGCCGGGTCGTAACGGCGGCAAAAACGGTGACTTGTACCTGCAGATCAGCGTTGCCGAAGATCCTAAATTCAGCCTGCGCAAGCGTGACATCATCATGGATTTGCCAATCACCGTCGGCCAGGCCGTAGCGGGCGCGAAAGTAACTGCGAAAGACGTCGACGGCAACGAAATCACCTTTAAAGTGCCGGCGGGCTCATCCAGCGGCACGGAAGTGCGTATTTCCGGCAAAGGCGTGGCCAACAGGCAGGGCGACGGCGATCTGGTCGGGCGTGTGCAGATTCGCATCCCCGACAAGCCAAGCCTGAAAGTCAAGCATGCGGCGAAGGAATTCGACAAGGAGTGCGGCGACTTTGCCGACAAACTTGCCAAGGAGCGCTGATCGTCATGGCTCGCGCATCTCGGACCTCCCAAGCTCGCGCGGCGCGGCAGGCCAAAATGCTGTACGACATGTGTGCGATGGCGATTGTGGCAGGCAGGGCCGATCTTGATGGAGCAGACGAAGTCGGTTTCGACATCGAACTGCCGATGTTCACGGTCGGCCGTGCCGGCGAACTCGCCAACGTACACCCCCAAACCCTTCGCCAATACGATCGGCTTGGGCTTGTGGTGCCGCAGCGCACGGATGGCGGTGCCCGCCGCTACTCGCTGCGAGATATCGCCCGCCTTGCGAAATCGCAGCAGCTGAGCCAGGAAGAGGGCATCAATCTGGCCGGCATCGCGCGGATTCTTTCCTTGGAGGAGGAGAACCGCGAGCTGCGCCGCCAGGTCGAGCGTCTGCGCAAGCCGGCCGGTTCCAGCGTGTTCGCAGCCGATACAGACGGCGACATTGTGGAGATTGAACGTTCCCGCCGTGCGCGCATGTGGCGTAGGCAGATTCAGGTCAATGCCCGGCAGTTGCCGTCGCGTGAGTCCTTGGAATCCGCGCGTGTCACGGCCGACGCGTACGACACGCCCAATGGAGGTGTCGCACGCGAAAACAAGGGTGTTCAGAGAGGTAAACCCGCTTTGGATCCCGTTTCCAGGTCAATCGTGCTTTGGGGAATTGACTGATTTTCAGAAAAATACTGAAAATATTTAAAAACAGGCACATCTTGCAACAGATGTGCCTGTTTTGTTATATAGTTTTGCCAAATGCGTTGCTTTCTGCGACGATGTCGTCGTTGCGGGAAATAATGTTGAGTATCCGCGTTTTAACTGTCATTCTTCCGTTCATTAAGGTGCTTCGGTGAAAGATGGGTCTCCTTTTCTGTGAGAAATCATGGGGGGGGGGTAAGATATGCGGCGAGAACAGGAAAGGTTAGGAGCGTACAGTGCCAAGAGTTGCGTTCACCGCTAAGACCCGTAAGTATCTCGGGTCTCTGGATGCCGTGGAATCGGTCACCCAATATCGTATTTGCTACTCCAAGGAGTTTCGTGACGACTGCATGCGCAGGTATGCCGAAGGTGGCTCGCCTGCCGCGATCTTCCGCGAGGCAGGGCTTGATCCGAAGATCATCGGCTACAAGCGTGTGGAACGTTGCATCGCCCGCTGGAAGGCAGAAGATGCGGAAAAGTCCGCGGAATCCGCTGGGGAAAACAAGGAGAATCAGGGAGAGTAGATTTCGAATCTTCCGATAGAAGCGAAATTTTTCGAATGTCATGGGTTGCGGCAATGGGGGTTGCCTGTAGTGTGTGAAACGGATGATTTCGCAGACGTGGGTTATTACGTTGATGTGGAAAGCGCTCGGATGAAAGAACGTCCGGGCGCTTTTTGTTTGCCGTTGTGCTGCTGCCTTGTTTGTTGTTTCGCTTGTTGTTTTGTTGCAACATTTGCAAACGTTGCATCTGTTTGCAAATTTGCCGTCTTGCCGCTCTGCTGAAATGGCAGAGGAAATCGCGATGGACGGCGCCGTACGCAAATCCGGTGCTCCGAGTCCGACGGTCGTAAGGAAGGAACATCATGACCGAGTCGAACCTGATGGTCAAGGCTGTGTTTTGGGATATGGACGGTACTCTGATCGATTCCGAACCGTACTGGCATGAGGGGGAGATGAAAATCGCAGCCGCGCATGGCGGGTATTGGGATGAGGAGCTTGCCTGGCAGGGTTCGGGTACGCCGGTTCCGGATGTGGCTCGCCGTATGGTGGAGCATGGTTGCCAGCTGTCGATCGAGGAGATTGGCCAAGGCATGATCGATTATGTAGCCCAGAAGGAATTCGAGTGCATTCCATGGATCGAAGGCGTGGAAGACGTGCTTGTTGCGTTGCGCGATGCGGGTGTCCCTTCGATGCTGGTCACCACGTCGCCGCGTCATCTTGCGGAGAATCTGGTTGCGCAGGCGCCGGCCGGTGCGTTCGCGGGCTACGTGTGCGGCGATGACGATGTTGAGAAGAAGCCGTCTCCGGCCCCGTATTTGGAGGCTGGCCGCCGCCTGGGCATCGCTCCGGAAGATATGAAGTACTGCATTGCGGTCGAAGATTCCATGTCTGGTTTGCGTTCGGCTGTCGCTTCCGGTGCGACGACGATTGGTCAGGCCGGATTCATGCGGATCGACAATTCCAACGGCCCGCAGTTCGCCTCGATTAAAGGGTATGAGGGCATCGACGCGGCCTCACTTGACGCATTCGTACGTCAGCGCACGTCTCAAGCCTAAATTTGCGCCCTATCTCGCTTATATAAGGCAGATATATGAGTTCGGGGGTATTTGGCGAGGATTGGTGGTTGGTGACCGGCATGTATAGGTAAAGAAAAAGCCCGCTGCGGTGGAATGAATGCAGCGGGCTTAGTGGAGCCGACGGTAGTCGAAACCGCGACCTCTTCGATGCGAACGAAGCGCTCTACCAACTGAGCTACGGCCCCATGTCTTAAGACAACTCTCGTGATTCTAGTACGAGGTCTGTACTAATGCAATTTCCAATGGCCGCGTGTTGTCATGATTTCTATGAAAAGCGTACGAAAATGGCGTCTTCCGAATGATCGAAAGACGCCATTTTCACCAAGAAAAGGAGAGAAACGAAAGATCAGGCTTCTACGGTTTCGGTAGAAGCTTTCTTCTTACCGAACTTAGCCCTGAGCAGGCCGACGATTGTAGGAATCAGCGACAGCACGAGAATCGCAATGATGACCAGCTCGAAATGCTTTTGTACGGCCGGGATGCCGCCGAAGAAGTAGCCGAGCAGCGTGAACAGGGTGGACCAGCACAGGCCGCCGAGTACGGAAAACGGGGTGAAACGGCTCCAACGCATGCCGGAAATGCCGGAAATGAACGGCATGAACGTGCGGATGAACGGGAAGAAACGGCCGAGAAACACGGCGAGCGGACCCCATTTTTCGATCATGCCTTCGGTTTTGGCGAGGCGTTCGGGGGTCATGGCCTTGACTTTGCCGGATTCGATGATGCGACGGCCGAAGAAGTGGCCGATCCAGTAGTTGCACTGGTCGCCGATGATCGGAGCGCACCACACCACGGGTAGCAGCGCGAACAGCGGCAGCGCGGAAACGCCGGTCTGGGCGTCGGGCGCGGCGAAGAAGCCGGCGGCGAACAGTAGGGAGTCGCCTGGCAGGAACGGGAAGAACACGACGCCGGTTTCGACGAACACGATCAGGAAGATGAAACCAAGTGTCGGGGCGACGCCCATGGAAATCCAGCCGGCGATTGCGGTGCGTGGATCCTTGAGCAGGTTAATGAAGAAGTTGATAATTCCCATGGAATGCTCTCTGTGAGTACCTTACATCTAAACGTTTAAAATTACATGGTTCAGGCTGCCTTTGGCGGTTGGCCTGAACTTCCGCACTCCTGCGGAACCAATGTCAGCCTACCAGCGCCCCTCTAATGCAGCGCCTAGTAACGTCCGACGGGTGGCAAATCTGCACAAACAGGCGCAAAGTGTCAACTGCGGTCGGCGTTTGTTTCTTTTGACGGCTGGTTTTGGGCGGCTGTGTTGTGCGACTGGGAGATTTTGCCCTGGTGACCGCGCGATTTAAAAAGGGCAGATTTTCAAATTGAACTGCCTCCCATTTTTTGGCAACAGAAAGTGGGAGGCCGTTCATTTTCCTTTGCGTTGGATAGGCTGAAGGCATGGAACGCATGAATGAGCGCGAATGCGAAGACAAGCGCGAACGTGAAGATGAAAACGCAAACGGCGATGCGGGACTTGACGCTCTCGTGAGCGGAACCAACGTTCCGCACGGCACGGTCGTGCTGGCGGCCACGCCGATCGGCAATACTGCCGACGCATCCGCACGCCTCATTGCGCTGCTGGAGCGCGCTGACATCGTCGCAGCCGAAGACACCCGCCGTCTCTATGCGCTCGCCAACCGTCTCGGCGTGCATGTGAACGGCCGCGTGGTGGCTTACCACGATCATAACGAGCGAGACAAGTCCGATGGCCTGCTTGACCAGGTGGAAACCGGTGCAACCGTGCTGGTCGTGTCCGACGCGGGTATGCCGACCATCAACGATCCGGGCTTGGCGATCGTGCGTCGCGCCATCGAACGCGGCCTGCCCGTCACCTGCGCCCCCGGCCCGTCCGCCGTACTGGACGCGCTGTGCCTGTCAGGCCTGCCGACCGACCGTTTCTGTTATGAAGGATTCCTGCCGCGCAAGCATTCCGAACGCGTGCAATACTTGCGCACGTTGCGTTCGGAGCGCCGCACCATTGTGTTTTACGAGACTTTGCATCGCATCGACGATGCCATGGCCGACCTGCTTGACGTGTTCGGTCCGAACCGCAAGATGGCGCTTTGCCGCGAACTTACCAAGGATTTCGAGCAGATTCGCCGCGGAACCATCGCGCAGATTCGCCAAAGCGTGATTGACGAGCCTCCGCGCGGTGAAATGGTGTTGGTCGTCGCCGGCGCTTCCGAAGAAGAGGCCGATGCCGCGGTCCCCGCGTCGCTGAGCATAGAAGACTTGGCGGTACTGTCGATCGACCGTGCGCGGGAAGACGATCTGCGCATCAAAGACGCGATTTCGCAAGTCATTGCCGAGCACCCCCTTGCGGACGGCTCGCTCGCCAATCGCAAGCAGGTCTACAACACGGTTCTTGCCATGAAAGAGTAAGCTTTTCGCATTGTCTGCCGTTTGGCGATCGCTTGCCATACGATCGCTTACCGCGCGATTGCCCGCTGCATACTTGCGATTGTGCTACTTTAGCCATCATGCGCAATCGCATCTAATGCGCGCGATTCCAACGATTCCAGCAGTATTTGCAGGGAACGTGCCACATCCGGTCCGCCGACTTGCGCAAGATATTCCAGCATCGCAGGTGTTGCGGAAGGATTAGCAATCAGCCATTTGCGCAGTCGAGGCGCGTATTCCGCGATATGCCAGAGCACGTCCTGCGCAGTGCCGGGACTGCATGCCACCAGCGGCGTCAACAGAATCGGGGGAGATGGCGGCTCGATCAGCGGTTTCGGTCGTGGCTTGGGCTGGTATGGCGGTGCTTTGCGCCTGCCGTGCGCCTTATGCCTGCTATGCGCCGCGCACATATTCGGCATCCTTACGGTTCTTACGGTCTTCGCAATCCTTACGGTTCCCGTGTTCGTAACCTCTGCCGTCAATCGCAAGAATGTAATTCCGTGCCTGCGGAGCGTTGCGAATATGCTTCGCATCTTCCATGATTTGCATGCAATCGTTGGAACGAAAATGAAATTCCTGCATAAGCATGCAGATGATTTCAGAAACCTTCGATTCCGTTTCGGGGACGCAGTTCAGCGCCAGATCACATGCGGTGCGAACGGGTGTGGTCACGGTGATTGGGCCGACTTTAATGGTGTGCTCGGATGGTGCGACGCGGTTGAAAACGTTGATTTTTCGACCGTATCGCAGCGTTCTGTAGTGGGCTTTCGCGATGATGTCTATGGAGTCGGGGAACGTGCCTCCCAGCCAGACCCATGCGGCGGTGCGCGCACATGCCACGGAACGGCTTGGCAATAGTGTCGCGATGATGCATGCCCGCCCGTATAACGTGGCCGAATCATGGCTTGAGTAGGCGTTCGCGCTGTCGAGCTTGCACAGCGCGCCGGATGAGGCCAACAGGTTCAGGCACATCGGGCCCGGAAGGTCGTCGTTGCCCAGAAGGGGTGGTGAAGTGTCCATGGCGGTACAGTAGCGGATTCGATTCCTTCCTCGCCACTTTCCCCGAAAATCTGTGGATATGTGGAAAATGATTGTCGCGCAATGCAACAATGTGAATAAATCGGCAGATATTCAAACAATCGAAATCAACGATCGCACGTCAGTCCTCCAACAAAAATCCGACTACCGAAATACATTGAAAATGCGGGATATGGCGGTTTGTATAATCAGGCACCATGAGTCATATTTTGGTGAATGTTGCTTGGCCGTATGCTAACGGCCCCCGTCATATCGGTCACGTCGCCGGCTTCGGCGTGCCCTCCGACGTGTACGCGCGCTACGAGCGCATGAAGGGCAATGACGTGCTGATGGTGTCTGGCACCGACGAGCACGGCACCCCGATTCTGGTGGAAGCCGACAAGGAAGGCGTCAGCGCACAGGAGCTCGCCAACCGTTACAACCGTGTGATCGCAAAGGATCTGTGCGATCTTGGCCTGAGCTACGACCTGTTCACGCGCACCACCACCGGCAACCACGAGCAGGTGGTGCAGGAACTGTTCAAGCAGTGCCTCGCCAACGGCTACATCTACAAGGGCACCCAGAAGGTCGCCATCTCGCCGTCCACTGGCCGCACCCTGCCTGACCGTTACATCGAAGGCACCTGCCCGATCTGCGGTGCCGACGGCGCCCGCGGTGACCAGTGCGACGCCTGCGGCAACGAACTCGACCCAGACGAGCTTCTCAACCCCGTTTCCAAGATCAACGGCGAAACCCCGCGTTTTGAGGAAACCGAACACTTCTTCCTCGACCTGCCGGCGCTCGCCGAAGCCAATCTCGCATGGCTGAAGACTCGCGAAGGTTGGCGTACCAACGTCATTAACTTCTCCATCGGTTTGTTCAAGGAGGTCAAGCCGCGTGCCATCACGCGTGACATCGACTGGGGCATTCCCGTTCCGGTTGCCGGCTGGATCGACAATCCGAACAAGAAGCTGTACGTGTGGTTCGACGCTGTGATCGGCTACCTGTCGGCATCCATCGAATGGGCTCGCCGCAAGGGCGATCCGGAAGCGTGGCGCGCATGGTGGAACGATCCGGAAACTCCGGGCTACTACTTCATGGGCAAAGACAACATCACGTTCCACTCCCAGATCTGGCCGTCCGAAATGCTCGGCTATAACGGCCAGGGATCCAAGGGCGGCGAAACAGGTAAGCTTGGCCCGTTGAACATGCCGGAGCAGGTTGTGGCTTCTGAGTTCATGACCATGGAAGGCAAGAAGTTCTCGTCTTCCCGCGGCATTGTCATTTATGTGAAGGATATTCTCGCCCGTTACCCTGTGGACGCCGTGCGCTACTACATTTCCGTGGCCGGTCCGGAAAGCTCCGATTCCGACTTCACGTGGGCTGAGTTCGTGCGCCACAACAACGAGGAGCTTGCCGCTTCCTGGGGCAACCTCGTCAACCGTGTGGCCAACCTGATGAACAAGAACTTCGGTGAGATTCCGGCGCTCGACGAGAACGAAATGACCGATGAGGATCGCGCTCTGCTGAGCGAAACCAAGGCCGCGTTCAACACGGTCGGTTCGCTGATCGAGAACCATCGTCAGAAGAACGCGTTGAGCGAAGCCATGCGCGTGGTCGGCGACATCAACAAGTACATTTCCGCCACTGAACCGTGGAAGATCAAGGACAATCCGGCTCGCCTCGGCACCGTGCTGCACGTTGCCGCCCAGGCCGTGTCTGACGCGAACCACCTGCTGGCCCCGTTCCTGCCGCATTCCGCGCAGAAGGTGTGGGAGGCTCTTGGTGGCACGGGCACGTTCTCACCGCTACCGCGTTTGGAAGAGGTTGAGGATCTCGACAAGCCGGGCTTCATGTACCCGATTATCACCGGCGACTACAAGCTGGGTGAAACCGTGCATCCGTGGGCTTCCGAGCCGATCGTGGCTGGCGCTCCGGTGCCGAAGCCGCATCCGATTTTCGCGAAGATCCCGCCGGAGGCCGTTGAAGAGGAGCTTGCCCGCTTCGATTCCGAACTGAAGGCTCGTCGTGAGGCTGAAGCGGCTCGTCTTGCCGCTGAAAAGGCCAAGCTGGAAGGCTGATTCAGCTGATATACTTCAGATGATTTGCTTGATTGCCGGTGCGGGAACTTACGAAGTTCTTGCACCGGCTTTTTATATCTGACGGTGCAATCCAGATTGCATCGATTTTGAATCCGTGAATCGTTATTTCTCTTTGCCATTCCTCTCGTTACAATGAGGAAGTTGAGGGAAATGCGATGCTGCAGGGAGGACTCTTATGTTGGACGTCAAACGAGTGCTGAAAGCCGCGCCTACGAAAATGCGTTCTCAGGAGCCATTGCAGCAGTTGTGGACGTCGTGGGGTGAGCAGATCGCCAGCGAATGGCTGTCTTCCAACGCGGCACACAAAGCGTTCTGTCCTACGAAAGATGGCGAACGCAAACTGAAAAACGGCCGCACGCCAATCCTGAACGAACATCCGCGCCCAACCATGGTGCGCAGCAATCACACTATGCTCAACGGATTCTGGGATTACGCGATCGTATCCATTCCTGAAAGCGACAACGGCTCGAAATGGCGCAAATCCACGACTGTACTCACCCGTGACGAAGCGGTGCAGGCAGTAAAGGAATCGGCCATTCCTGAAACCTTCGATGGAAAAATCCTCGTGCCCTTTTCACCGGAATCCGCGCTTTCCGGCGTACATCAAACGATTTATCCCGACAATATGATCTGGTATCGCACGATTGTGCACCCTGTCACGCTTGGGGGAGAGGAAGCGGTTCGGCAGATCGGGGATGCAAATCGTTTGATTCTGCATTTCGAAGCGGTCGATTACGTGTGTGCCTGCTTTATCAACGGGCAGTTTGCAGGGGTGCATGTCGGGGGCTATCTGCCGTTCGATGTTGATATTTCGGCATTCGTCGATCCCGATGATGATTTCGAGATTGCGTTGTGCGTGTATGATCCGAACGATTCGGGCACGCAGATGCGCGGCAAGCAGAAGATCGAGCGCGAGGGTATTTGGTACACCGCACAAAGCGGCATTTGGCAGAGCGTGTGGATGGAGATCGTGCCGGAGGCGTACATGCAGACGCTCACGCTGAAGGGCTCTGCGGACGGCAGACTGTTCATTCGCGCGGAAATCGGCGGAGACAAGCCGAACGCCAAACTGCGTATCGTCGTAACGGACCCTGCGGATGGCACGATTGTTGCGGACGAGCGGTTTGCGGCCGGCATGCGCAAGGTTCGTACGGAAATCGCGACGCGGGCCGAGCACTTATGGTCGCCTGAAGATCCGTATTTGTATGACGTGACGGCGACGTTGGAATTTGGCGCTGCGAAATCGCAAGAAAAGCAGGATATTGTGCGCTCGTATTGCGCATTCCGCACGGTTGAAATCAAGCCTGATTTGAAGGGTGTTGCGCGATTCCATCTCAACGGCAAACCGCTGTTCCTCAAGGGTGTGCTCGACCAGGGGTATTGGCCGGACGGCTTGATGACTGCGCCGAGCGACGAAGCACTGATTCACGACATAATCGCCATGAAGGAATCCGGTTTCAATATGCTGCGTAAGCATATCAAAATTGAGACTGCACGCTGGTACTACCATTGCGACCGCCTCGGCATGCTCGTATGGCAGGACGCGGTGTCGGGCGGCGGCGAATATAACGCGTGGACCACGAATCGCAAGCCGACGCTCGTGCGCGCCACGTGGAACAAGTACCGCGACGACACGGCGAAGCATTTCGCGGCGCTTGGTGCAGACGATTCGACGTACCGCCGTGATTGGTCACGCACCTGCGATGCCATGGTGCACATGCTTGCCGGCCACCCGTCGATTGTTGCGTGGGTGCTTTTCAACGAGGGTTGGGGACAGTTCAACGCATGTGATGCGGCGGAACGCATTCACGCGCTTGATCCGACGCGCCCGATTGACGCTACAAGCGGTTGGTACGACCAGCGTTGCGGCGACTTCCATAGTGTGCACAACTACTTCCGTCCGCTGAAAATCTACCCTGATAAGGGGCCGTTGCGCGGGTATGTGGCCGAATATGAGAAGAGGCACGAGAGGCGTCGTCGTGCCGCGCATTATGCGGTGTTGCCGGTGGCGCAGCATGGCGTTCGTGCGTTCATGATTTCGGAATTCGGGGGATTGGCGCAGTTGGTTGCTGATCATGCCGCGGTTTCGCGAGCTTACGGTTATGGCGAATACGATTCGATTGAGGATTGGCGCGCTGCCGTCCGTTCCGTGCTTGCTTCGGCGGAATCGCTGGAATCACGCGGATTGGCGGGCTATGTGTACACGCAGGTTTCCGACGTCGAAGAAGAGCTCAACGGCCTCTTGACCTACGATCGCCGTCTCAACAAATTCGTGCAATGATTCGCCAAGATTGAGCGTGCGGTCATGGAGGTCATGGCGGTCATGGAAGTGGTCTGCTTCTTGCGTTTCGGCGGTGCGTTCGGTACGTTGGAAGCGGCGGTCGTTATGACTGCGCTATGCAGCGATCCAGAGCGGGGCGTGGTAAGGCTGGGTTGATTTGCATGAAGGTGATCATTTTCGTGCTTGGACGGGCCGCCTGATCGCGCTCGTCAACGAATATGCGTCGGTGGATGGCTCGGAAGCCGACGTGTTCCGCACCATCGTGCATCTCGAGCGTCGCTTCTTTGAGGATTCCTACCCGCAGCAGTGAGCGGTGGCCGGGGCTATGCGTCGCCGATGAGGGAGCCGCGTTCGTGGATTGTCGGAACTAGTGTGCGGATTACGATGGTGGCCTGGCCTCGTAATGTGAGATCCTCGCCTTGCCTGCAACGGTGAATTTGCGGCGCTTTCTGATAATCCGTGGTCATGGTGCGCCTGATTTCATCTTCCATTGCGTCGATGAATTGAGCATTGACGATTTCCGGTGCTCCGTATATCGAAATGTCACGCAGATCCAGCAGCCCGGCCGGTATGGCCATGACGCGACCGAGCAGAGCGCCCGCTTCGGCGAGAATGCGCGTACGTGAGGCGGGATCCTGCGCGATGCGTTCTTGCAATCTGTCGTCGGAAACCAACGATTCAAGGCAGCCTCGTTTGCCGCATTCGCAGGTCGGTCCATTTGGGTCGACCACCACATGCGCGATTTCGCCGGCCGTGGAGGAGCTTCCTTCGATGATGACGTCGTTGAGGCATAGTGCGGCGCCGACGCCTCGTCCGATGGAGATGAGCATGGAATTGGGGGAGCAGTCGCCGAAGAATCGTTCCGCCACAAGCGCGGCGTTGGTGTCGTTGCCTACCAGTGTGGGCACTCCGGTGGCGTTTTCTACCTCGGCTTTCAGCGGCAGTTCGTTCCACTCTAAGTGCACGGATTTGCGCACTACGCCGTCGGGTTCCACAATGCCAGTCACGGCGATGCCGATGCCGAGAATCGGCAGTGGCGTTGAGGCGATGAGCTGTTTGCACAGGCTGATTACATCATCGACGCTGCAACCGTTGTCTGCAGGAAGTTCGGTGCGGTCCACGATTCTGCCGGAAAGATCCGCCAGCGCTCCTTTGGCGAGTTTCGGATTCGACAGGTCGATGGAAACGATTCGCCAGAAATCAGTGTCGATGGCGAGTACTTGCGAACGTTTGCCACGCCCCTCGCGATTGTCTGGTCCGAGTTCGCGCAGAATGCGATTGTCGACCATTTCGCCGGTCACTTCGCTGGTGGTGAAGCGTGAAAGTCCGATGAGTTTGCCGATGTTGGCTCGTGATATTTGCGTTGCGGGGAATAGTTGCTTGAATGCGGCGGTGATATTGCTGATTCGAATATCGGAAGGTGATGCCTTTGTCTGAGTGCCGCTCACGGTGTCCTCGCTTTCCTGTGTGGGGCTGGTACATATTGTAGTTTGCCGCGATGCAAGCGTGTCATGTAATTTTTATTGTTAATAAAGATTACTAAACAGGAGTGCGTGGTAGTTTTCGAGATCTTGCGCGCTCTGGATTTCGACAGTTCTCAGTGAAAGATTAGTTCACCTCCTTGGGATGTCGTCGAACATATACAGTCTCACCGCTGTTTCTGTCTGAGTGCCCGTGCCAGCACTTTAAACTGTGCCGCCATAAAGTTTCCTGTTTTTACGCATAATGAGACCGCACCTTCGGCCATATGGATCTGAATTACTTCAGCTTTGCAGCCGAAGTAATTCTCACAATGGGGAACAACTATCGTGATTTGTGAGGAAGGTCCGCCAGATCATGTATATGCGTATGGCCCATACTTGTAGTATGGGCCATACTTTTCGTTCCATGGTTGTGGTGTAGAAATTGATTATTCCTTGACGGCGCCTGCGGAGAGGCCGGACTGCCAGTACTT
>ULWR01027538.1_pt1 | contig 15260 bp, 9 predicted proteins | sample 1960531 | NCBI WGS metagenome assembly ULWR01 (sample SAMEA4835817, study PRJEB28245) | human gut metagenome | biome: gut microbiome; material: fecal sample | place: Denmark | collected 2008
CCGTGTATTCCGTTCCGCCAAACGTATTGGGAGCTGTGTCAAGTGTCACATTTTCACCGGCTTTCACGGTGTTTCTTGTGTCTTTCGTGGCCACTGTGACTTTGTTTTCTTTTCCGTCACTGCCCTTTAAGGAAATAGTAGTGGTATTGTCCGCGTTTTGTGTGCCGCTCATGGTATAGGTGGTATTGGTATCAATCTGTCCCGCGATGGCTGACAGGTCTACTCTGCCCGTCACTTCATTTCCGGCAGTGTCCTTTATCTTCATGGACAGTTCTTTTCCGTTAAGGGTCAGCGCATTGCTGCCACTTACCAGTGTATCATTGCCATCTGCCAGACCGCTCATGTCGACTTCATAGTTCTTAGTATCGTCATTCTGTGTGAATTTAAGTTTTTTCGTGGTCGCGTCATAGGTAGCGCCTGTCGTATAGGTGTCCTTGGCGGAAATCTTGTATGTATTTGTTGCCGTATCATGTTCAACGGTCACATTCTTGCCGGCTGTCACATTGGTCTTAGCCGCTGCCGCCGTGGCTTCCACCTTTTTCAGCTGTGCCACATTGACGGCATCGGTATCTTCACTGCCGGCTGCCACACCTGTAATCTGGCGGGTATAGCCTTTCGTCTTGTCCCCCACAGAAGCGGCACTGACAGTCGATCTCCAGGCGGCAGACGTATCGGTAGAAGCCGCCTTGGTAGAGGGGTCATAGCCGCTCACCCCCGCTGCCGTATCCGCCTTGGAAAAGGCTCCAATGGCCACACCATCTTTTACCGCCGCACTGCTTGATACGCCTATCGCCACGGCATTATCAGCATCTTTTACAGTTGCCGAGGTTCCTATAGCTACACCATAGTTTGACTTGGCTATGGCGGAATTAGCACCTATGGCCGCACCGTATTCTGAATCATCCACAGAGGAAAGAGCGCCCATCGCCATCCCGTACGGTGATGTTTTAACTGCTGCCTTTGTGCCCATGGCCAAGCCATACTCCGAATTCACAGCAGAAGAAAAAGGAGACAACGCGGCAGCATAATTTGATGCCGATATATTTGAACCCCATCCCAAAGCTACTGATGTTTCACCATCCGCATTACTGTTCGCGCCGATCGCCATACCGCCATTGGTTGCTGCAGCATCATTGATATTTGTCCACTTAGTATCCACAGCCATGTATTTTAAGCCGATATCCACAACACCGTTTTCCTGCTTCAATCTGATTCCATTATCAGCACGAAGCGTTACTGTATCATTCGGCTTTATAACTTTCTTATTACCCTCCGCACTACCTGTATTCGTCGGAATACCGGGTTTAACTCCGACCTCCAGTGTCCAACCGGGAATCGTATCATTCCCGTTGAGGTCAATTTTCGAACCGTCAATGCCATATTTAATAGTTTTCCCATCACGGTCTACAGTCAGACCTTTATTGGCTTCCGCTACGTCAAAGGTAATTTCCGGCGCCGTATCTCCATTAAGGGAAATCGTTTCACCAACTGTTTCTCCGCCCTTCTTGATGATAAATCCCCGGCTAAGCTTAGTATCATACTTCGTATTCACCGCCTTCAACTGCGCCACATTAACGGCATCAGTGTCCTGCGTGCCGGCTGCTACGTTCGTAATCTGGCGGGTGACTGCCGCACTCGTCGGATCTGCCGCTTTACCGACAGAAACAGCAGCGGCTGTCGCTTTCCACGTGCCTGTCGTATCATTGGCATGATCACCGGCAGCCGGGTCATAGCCTGCGGCGCCCTTGTCGACAGAGGCAATCGAATCCGCACCGAGCGCTACGCCGCCGTCTTTTTCCACATCCGTATTGTAGCCGAGCATCACCGCATTGCTTATGTTCGCCGTATGCGATTTAATCGGTACATTTTCCGTCACCTTATATTTCTTTTCAAGAATAACATTGCCCGAAACATCTTTCATCGTATACGTTTTCTCCACAGTCTTCTTTTCCGTCGCCATGGATCCAAGGATTACATTATTTTTGCCGCCGTCCATATGGTGATAATCCCCAATCACTACATCAGCAGTACCATCGGATATATTATTCCCTGTCCCCATCATAGACATACGTTCCACATTCCTGCCTGTATTTCCATATCCGTTGATCGTATTATTGATGCTGGGTGTATTTGCTGTACCTGTAAGGATATTCCCGGAGCCGATGATCTGAGAATGGACAGCATAATCTGAAGTATTTCCGTTCCCCATGGTGACCACAGAGCCGCCGCCGGTCGACATGGCCAGTCCCATCGCTTTCCTGATCTCATCATGGCCCAGCGGTCCTTCTCCTATAGCATACTTCTGTCCTCCTCCAAGTATGGCATCGCTCCAATGCTCATTCATACTGTTTCCATCTTCATCGGTCGGCGCCGTCCCGAAAGAATGTGTAACGCTATTGCCCGCGCCGAAAACGAGTGCCCCATTGGCGCCTTCTGTTTTGTTCAGGGTACCGACGACAGTGTTTGCCATCCCATCATTCTGGTCCGCCTTATTTGACGCTACGGTATTAAGACCGCCATAGACAGAAGCCAGATAGCCGTCATGGCCGGAGCCTGCCTCCACAATGGATTTGATCCCTGTCACGGTCTCCTGCCAGCCATAAGCTTTTGCCCCATGGCCAAGAGCCACATTCATTCCGCCGCCGTCTCTGGTCCCGCTCTGGGCATGATACCCGACAACGACACTGGCATGTTTCTGCTGGATATCGGAATCGGCCTTTTCTTCCGGTGTCATGGAACCGATAACGACGGATTCTCTAATCGCCCCAACTTTCTGGTTATCCCCAATCACGATACCCGCGCCGGGATTGACCATTTCGTTATTATTCCCGATGACGGTCAGGCTCTCATACCCTTTCATATAGGTACTGTTGCCTTTAATTTTGTTTCCTTTGCCGATGACAAGGTCGGACACATTCTTTGTCCTTTCTTCCTGCTTCCCGGAAACCGTACCGGCATTTCTATCGGTAATCTTATTGCTGTCCCCGATGACGGTCTGACTCTTGCTGTTTTCAATGGTATTCTCGGAGCCAATCACGGACACGTGTTCGGCCTTGGTTACAGTATTTCTATAACCGTTCAGTAAATTGTAAGCAGCCTTCTGCGCGGCGGTTCCTTCCAGAGTATTTCCCACCCCGATCAGCTGGGAGCGGTATGCGTAGTCTGCTTTATTTCCGCCGCCGACAGCAAGGACAGCGCCGCCGGAATCATTTCTCCGTATCCCCTCTCTGAGTTTTTCCGCCAATTCTTTGGGGCTATTAGTCAAAAGTGACATGGGATCCGCTATATTGTCCACTGAATTGGTCACTTCATTGCCCGCACCGAAAACCAAGGTACCGTTCGCGTTGTGGGTCCGATTGGCAGTCCCTACGACCGCATTGGCGATTCCCGATACACTGCTGCCTGACGTTTTTGATTCAATGCTGTTAAAGGATCCGTTGATGACCGCCCCGAAATTCTGGGCAGCAAATCCCTGGTTCGTATTTCCGTCATACGCATTCGTCATGATGGAGTAGGCGCCGGTCGTCGTCGCAAACGCACCGGCAGAATAACTGTTCAGTCCGACGGTGGTCGCGCCTACCAAGACGGACAGTTTACGCTTTTCATTATCCGTATTGGAATTTACCGTGGTATCTCCCAAGGCGCCGACATACTTATGGTCGCCGATCATCAGACTGCCGCTGCGGGCATAAGTATTCTGCCCAATGGCAATCCCTGCCGGCAGTAAATGGTCTGTACGGGAAGGATCCGTCGAATGCATCCCGAAACGGAATATTTTGTCCTGCGTTCCCCACATGTTTTCTACAAAAGCATTCTTGCCGATGGCAATACTGCCTTCCTGCATAACATAATCATCAATCTGAGCGTGATCGCCTATCGCAATGGCACCGTTTTTCGTACTGTTATTTCTTAAATCAATATCATTCCCGATTTTAATATTTTGGTTGCCCGGTTCTACAAACGTATTGACCCCGTCAAGCGCCGCAGATACAGGGCTTACAGAAATCCCTGTCAATAAAAAAGCCGCCAAAACTGCTGCCAGCGTGTTTTTAGAGACTCTCACCCTCCCACTTTTTCTCGCTGTGCCCGCAATTTCTGAAACGACGACATAACTGTTCTTCACTCGACTCCAAATGACTTTGTAGATGTGATTCATGTTTTCCTCCCATAAAAAACAATTTAATTTAGAAACGCAATAAAAAGAAGCACCATCCCCATGCTGCCGATACTGCTTTTACATCACCTCTCCCCATAACACTTCATTTGCCTGAAAAGCAGGATACAGAATCCGTAAACAGGAAAATTCCTACCTATTTCTCCCGCTTTCCTTTCAACACTTATTTTATTAAACAACCTCTGTTCTCATTATAACAAAATATTTATCTTATTTCTATATAATATATACTGTTTTACGAATACCTTTATTCACACTGCTTTCTCATCCACGGCCTCAATGTCTCCCGCTGTCATTCAGCACTTCTAGCTGACAGCTCGCAGCTAACGGCTTACAGCTCACAGCTGATAGCTTTTATCTTCTTACCGCTTTCCTCACCACAGTAACAGATTCTTCGCTGGCGCTCAGAATGACGTTTAATGTTCTCTGTCATTATGATGCTTAGCGTCCCTCCGTCATTATGATGCCTTACCGTATCCCGTCATTCTGAACGGTGGCAAGAATGCCTTGTAGGAAAACGGGAAACAAAACGATGAATCGGAGTGAAGAATCTATTACTCGGATGACATCTTACCGTCTTCCTCACTACGGCAGCAGTCCTTCACATTCGCTTCGGATAACGATTAACGTTCTTCGTCATTATGACACTTTCCGTTTCCCTCATTATGCAGCAGATCCTTTGCTGTTGTTTCGTATGACACCTAATGGAAATCATATGCTTCGGCTTTTAACTTACAGCTAACAGCTTATAGCTGACAGCTCGCAGCTGATAGCTTTTATCTTCTTACCGCTTTTCCTCATTACGGTAATAGATCCTTCGCTGCCGCTCAGGATGACGTCTTACGTCTCCCCTCACCACGGTAATAGATCCTTCACATTCGCTTCGGATGACGTTTAACGTTTCCCTCACTACAACAGCAAATCCCTTGCCGTTGTTTCGTATGACACCTAACGGAAATCATATGCTTCGGCTTTTAACTTACAACTAACAGCTGACAGCTCACAGCTCACAGCTCACAGCTCGCAGCTAACGGCTAACAGCTATTACCCTTTTTGCCGGCCGCTCCTGTCATCTGATATCTGATTTGTTTGTAGGTGGCGATGGCTTTTTCAAATTCCGCTTTTACAGCGGCAGGCAAATTGTCAGACACGGTTTCGCTTTTCACCATCTTTTCCAAATCCCTGTCGGCACAGATGCTTCCCGCCGGCAGGTCCGCTTCTTTGGCAAGCCGCGCTCTTACTTTTTTCAGATAGAGGAAAAACGCTCTTGTTTCTATGTCTATGGACGCCGTCTGTCCGGCCTGAATCGTTTCCTTTCGTACCGCTGTGATTTTCCCTTTCCGTCCGCGGACGGGTTTTGCCGTTTTGGGAATGACATGTTCTCTCTTTTCCGGCATTTTACTTTCTGTTTTTGGGGAAATACGGCTCCGTTCCGGATGGAGGGCCTGCAAAAAGACCTCTGTGTATTTGTCCGCTTTTTTCGGGCCGATACCTTTCACACCGCGGAATTCCTCTTCGGTTGCCGGACGGGTTTCTGCGACCCGCCGGAGGACTGTATCGGAAAGAATTTGTGATGTCGACAGATTTTCTTTTTTTGCCAAAGAGCGGCGGAGCCGTTCGAGTTTCTCATATATGTTTTTTTCTTCTCTCTTGTTTTTTCCCCTTATTTCTTCCGCTCCGCTGAATTCTCCAAGCGCCGCAAGGAAACGTTCTCCATACTTCTTTAATTTGAAAGCGCCAATGCCGTGGACTTCCGCCATTTCTTCTTCTGTCCGCGGGAGGCGGGAGACCATATCTTCCAGGGTGACATCGGAGAATACGACGAAGGGCGGGACGCGTTCTTCCCGGGCAATGGCAAGGCGGAGTCCGCGGAGTTTTTCAAAGATACCGCTTTCCGTTTCTGAAAGGATGGCTTTCTTTTCCACCGCCACAGACGCCATGACGTCTTCCGCACCGAAAGCAAAACCCAGTACCGGCGCTTTTCTTTCGAGAACAATTTCCGCTTTTTCCGTAAGATGCAGCAGGGGAGATTCGCCGCCGTCACGTTTGAGGTAACCGTCAGCGATGAGGAAATGGATGGCGGTTCTCAAATGTTTGATTTTCGCAAAGGACAGTCTGCCGTAGGTGGGAAGGCTGTCCAGGTTCCGTTCCCTGATCATTTTTGTGCGGCTTCCTTTAAGGATATCCGCCACCACGCCGGCGCCGTACCGTTCCTTGAGAGATCTGACGGTTCGGAAAATGAGAACCGCCTCGTCGGTGATGTCCACCTTTCCTCTTCCGCCTTCGCAGTTTCCGCAGCGGCCGCAGGTCTCATCAGCAGTCTCGCCGAAGTAATTTAAGATGTAATTCCGCAGGCAGCCTGTGGTGCTGCAATAGCCGTCCATGGCATAAAGGCGGTCGTAGTCCATCTGTTTCTGGCCGTCCGTCTGGGTTCCCGATTCGATGAGGTACCGCTGTATGCCCACGTCCTGCCCGCTGTAAAGGAGGATGCATTCCGCTTTTGCTCCGTCACGTCCTGCCCGCCCCGCTTCCTGATAGTAGGCTTCCATGCTTTTGGGCATCTGGTAGTGGAGAACGTAGCGCACGTTGCTCTTGTCGATGCCCATGCCGAAAGCGTTTGTCGCCACCATGACATGGATGCGGTCGAAGGAAAAATCTTCCTGCTCTTTCTTCCGCGCGTTATCTTCCATGCCGGCGTGATACCGCCCCGCTTTTATTTTCCGGCTTGCAAGCATTTCATAAATTTCGTCCACTGCTTTCCTGGTGGCGCAGTAAATGATGCCGCTTTCTTTTCCGTGGTTCTGCACATAGCGGAGAATGAAATCTTTCCGGTCCGCGCCGTGGATGACACGGAAGGACAGGTTCGGCCGGTCCAATCCCGTACGGAAAACGGCTGCTTTCCCCAGGCCGAGGCTTCGTTTCATATCTTCTTCCACCAAGGAGGTCGCCGTAGCGGTGAAAGCGGTGACTACGGGTTTTGCAGGAAGCGTATCGATAAAGGTTTTTATTTTCCGGTAACTTGGACGGAAATCATGGCCCCACTGGGAAACGCAGTGTGCTTCGTCAATGACGACCATGGACAGGGGTACTTTGGACAGGCAGTCGGTGAAATAGGTGGGTTCCAGTTTTTCCGGCGCCATGTAAAGCAGCTTCAGACGCCCCCGGAACAAATCGCGGAGCCGCTCGATAGATTCATCAAAAGGCACGGTGGAGTTTACATAGGACGCGGAAATCCCCTGCTCCGCAAGCGCTTCCACCTGGTCTTTCATGAGAGAAATCAAAGGAGAAATAATGATCGTACCGTGGGGAAAGAGGAGGGCGGGAATCTGGAAGCAGACCGACTTTCCCGCGCCGGTGGGCATGACAGCCAGCACATCCCTGCCCGACAGAATCGTCTTGATAACATCTTCCTGCATAGGCCGGAATGTATCATAACCGAAATATTTTTTTAAAAGTTCCGCCGGTTCCATCGTTTCCTCCTTTCTTCAAATACTTTTCTATTATACCAGTTATTTTCCCCAAAGCGGCAAAATAAAAAGGACCGCAGCGGTCCCTTTGTTTCTTTATTTCAAAGCATATCTTTCTTCCACAGCACCAGCGCCGACACAAGGGTCAGCACGAGACCGAGAAGGGTGACCGCGGCAAATCCGATCTCGCTTGATTCCCACGGCACGGGCACATTAATTCCCCAGAGGCTGAATATCAAAGTGGGTACGGCAAGAAGGATCGTCACCGAGGTGAGGAATTTCATAATCTGCGACAGACGGTTGGAAATAATCGAGGAGAAGGAGTCCATCATGGACATCAGGATGTTCGTGTAGATTTCCACCATTTCCAAAGCCTGCTTATTTTCGATGATGACGTCTTCCAGAAGATCCTCATCTTCTTCATACATTTTCAGGAGTGTATGGATGGGACTGTTGCGAAGACGCATGAGGCGCTCCATGACGTTTTCATTCGCATGAAGGGCGAAGTTGAAGTAGGTCAGAGATTTCTGCAGTTCCAGCATGCGGAAGAGTTCTTTGTTCTGCAAAGATTTCCGCACCTGCGTTTCGATGCCGTCCGTCTTTTTATAAATCTGCTGCAGGAAGTACAGGAAGGACGACGATGCGGTAGACAGTATCTGGAAAAGGAATCTTGTCTTTTTATAGGTTTGGAAAGAGGCGTAATTATTATTTATAAACTTCTGGATCACCGTATTATTTTCAAGACACACGGTAACGAATACCTTATCCGTGATAAAAATCCCCAGCGGCAGCGCATCGTAAGCATCTGTCTCCAGGACGACAGGCGTATTTACGACAACGAAAATAAAATCGTCTTCCAGTTCCACGTGGGAACGTTCTTCACGGTCAAGAGCAGTCTGGAGGGAATCGACGGGGATGCCGGTAAGGGCATTCAGCTTTTCCAGCTCCGCCGCATCGGGAGCCGCGCAATTGATCCACGACCCTTTTTCCATTTCCTCAAAAGCGACGGGACAAAGTCTGTGGTTTTCATCATGTTTATAAGCGGTAAGCATCGGGCTCCCTCCTTTCCATATAAAAGGAAATACCGTCTTCCCCTGTATTTCCATAATAATCCTACCCTCTAATATAGTGATAAAGGGGAAATATGTCAATCAGAAAATAAGGAACTCTTTTCATCCATCATAAAAGCGCGCAGGTCCCGCCCGCACGCTTTTACCTTTTCTTTCAAATTTCTTTTAGGCCTGTTCTTTCTTTCCGGTCACCAGCATCTGGACGATACCGACAGCAAATCCCACCGCAAAGAAACAGATCCAGCCCATGCTGTATTCCGCCAGCGGAAGAGCCGCGAGCATCGGTTCCATGGCCCCCAGCTTCAGACCGAACCCGTGAAGCCCGTCACAAAGAGCGGGCACAGCGGTAAAAAGCGTCGTCCATACATATACGCAGCGGCGGCCGCTAAAGAAATTATGCAGGAACGCCAGCGCAATGAGGGAAATGGACATGGGATACAGGAAAAGCAGTACGGGAACAGCATTCTTGATGATCGTCGTCAGGCCGAAGAGCGCCACGAAGAAGCAGACAACGACCATGACGGTAACAAAGGTTTTTGAAGAGATTTTCGGCAGGAGCAGGTTAAAATAGGCTGCGCAGGAAGCCGCCAGACCGACACTGGTGGTCAGGCAGGCAAAGATAACGATCACGCCCAGAATACCTCCGCCGGCAGCGCCAAAGTAGTGGAGCGCCGTTTTTACGAGAACGGGAGCGCCGTTTTCCTGCACACCGATGAGGGATACGGAACTGGCGCCGATATAGCAGAGCGCCGCATAAATAACCGCCATGAAAAATGTGGAAATCAGACCGGACCGGAGCGTGTCTTTCGTAATCTGCGCTTCGGAGACCGCGCCGTACATCTTGACCGATTCCACCACGATAATGCCGAAAACAAGAGCGGCAAGGCCGTCCATCGTATTATATCCGTCAACGATTCCCTGCCCGAGAGCTTTCACACCGGTGTCATAAGCAGCTGCCGGTGCCTGCCAGCTTCCCATGGGCGAGGCAATGGCACTGATAATCAAAAGGAAAAGGAATACCAGAAGGACGGGAGTCATGAACTTGCCGACCCGGGCCACCAGTTTGGACGGTGAAATCGCAAGCCACCAGGTAATGATAAAAAACACCGCGGCAAAAACATAAAGCCCTATGCTCCGCATTTCAGGAGGCAGGTACTGCGCCACAGCAATCTCATAAGCCACCGTCGCCGTACGGGGAGCTGCAAAAAACGGCCCGATGGTCAGGTACAGCGCCGTGCAGAAGAAAATGCTGTACGCCGGATGAATACGCCCCGCCAGTTCACGGAGATTCACACCGGAGTAGCAAATGGCAAGAACACCCAAAAGCGGAAGACCTACGCCTGTGATCAAAAAACCGATTGTCGCGGGAATCGTATTTACCCCCGCATTCTGCCCCATGAAGACCGGAAATATCAAATTTCCCGCCCCGAAAAATAATGCGAACAGCATGAGCCCGATCGCGATAAATGCGTTGTTCGTCTTTTCCCCCATAGAAATCTTCCTTTCTGCTATACTCCAAATCCAAATAACCCGGGAATTGCAGCAGCTCCCTCAGGCGGATACGCACTTTGTGTGCTATGTACGCAACATTATATCACACTTTCATCCAATTATTAACCACTTTTTTCAATATTTCTCCACCTGCTTTCCGGCAGCCTCTCTTCCGTAAGAGACATGCGTTTCCTTGACCGTCCTGTTTTTCAAGATTATGATAAGCATATAATATATTCAAGATTATGATAAGCATATAATATATAAGGAATAATAAAGGAGAATCCCTATGAGCATAAAAGAAGAAGCGGCAAAAATGAAACTGGCGTCGCCCCTTATGGCATCCGCACCTGCGGAAAAAAGAAATTCCGCACTCCTTCACATGATTGAAAATCTGGAAGCAGGAAAAGAAAAAATATTTGCTGCCAACAGGATCGATCTTGCCGCGGCAAAAGCATCCGGACTTCCTCCTGCCGTCATGAAACGGCTGGCATTCGATGAAGGAAAACTGGCAGACAGCATCAGCGGTATCCGGCAGCTGATTTCCCTTCCCGATCCCGTGGGAAAAGTCACTCTTGCCCGCCAGCTTGATGAAGGGCTCCGCCTTTACCGCGTCACCTGTCCCATCGGCGTCATCGCCATGATCTTTGAAGCGCGCCCCGACGCCATGATCCAGATTTCCTCCCTCGCGGTGAAAAGCGGAAACTGCGCCATCCTGAAGGGCGGAAAAGAGACGAAAGAAACGAACCGCGTCCTTTTTTCCCTCCTCCATGATGCCGCCACCGCCGCGGATCTTCCATCTGAAGCCTTGTTCCAGGCAGAACAGCACAGCGAAATCGATGAACTCCTCGCCTGCCGCGAATCGATAGACCTCATTATCCCGCGGGGCTCGAACGCTTTTGTCCAGCACATCATGAGCCGTACAAATATCCCCGTCATGGGGCATGCCGACGGTATCTGCCACATCTATGTGGACAAAGATTATGACATGGCAAAAGCCATCCCCATCGTCATTGACGCGAAGACCCAGTACACCGCTGCGTGCAATGCCGCAGAAACACTGCTCGTCCACCGGGATATCGCCAAAGACTTTCTACCCGTATTGGAAAAGATCGCCGCAGAAAAAAATATCCATCTCCGCGGCACAAAAGAAGCGGGAGAAATTATCCCCCTAGATATCATCGAAGACGATGACTTCCGCCACGAATACCTCGATCTCGTCCTTGCCGTGAAAATCGTCTCCGGCGTGGAGGAAGCCATCAATCACATCAACAGGTACGGCTCCCACCACACCGATGCCATTATCACGGAAAACATCAATACCGCCGCGCGGTTCATGCAGCTTGTCGACTCGGCAGGCGTTTACCAGAACGCGTCCACCCGCTTTGCCGACGGGTTCCGGTACGGCTTCGGCGCGGAAGTGGGCATTTCCACAGGCAAGCTCCATGCCAGGGGTCCCGTCGGATTGGAAGGGCTCCTGTCATACAAGTACAAGCTTTTCGGCAAAGGCCACATCGTTGAAGACTATGCCTGCCATAAAAAAGATTTCCATTTCAAAGAATTGTAACTTTGGGCGAGGTCTTCATGATCGATTTTTTCCACCGTCACCAATCCGCTTTACGACGGCTTTCCTTCCTGCTGCTTGCCGCCGTCCTGGGTCTTCTCCTCATCGCCCAGATCGCCGCTTTTGCGGCCGCCCGCATTTTCAGCTATGCCATGAACAGGCAGCATATGCTCCGGGGACATATTTCCGTTGAAAAAATCTCCGCCGACATCGCAGGCTATGTTTCTTTCGAAAACCTGCTCTGGACGGACGACCACGGCGTCCCCATCCTCTTTGTGCCCGAAGGGAAAATAAAAGTGCGTCCGGAAGATATCCTCCGGGGCAAACTGCGAGCCACCGCCATTTCCGAGATACGGCTCCGCAATGCTTCCGCAGCGCTCCAGTTTGACAAGAATATGGATGTCGACCTTATCAATAAAACGGCCGCTGAATCCGAACCGGCAGAGGAACGCACAAAAACTCTCCACGAGAAAATCGTCAACTTCAAACGGAACGGACAGAAAATGAAAATGAATATCCACCTGGAAAACTGCCAGCTGGAAGCTTTCTATGAAAACAGGCACTTCCTTCTTTCCCATGTGGACATGCACCTGAATATCGACACCGACGATTCTCTTTTTGTCGACCTGTCCTCCGGCAAATTCGGCGGTACCGCTATCGGCGACAGCGTGAAGCTTTATGGCGACATCGATATGAAAAGCGATGAACACACCATTGCCATGAATGTATCTTTTTACGGTGTCGATCCGGCATCTCTGGGACTGGGAAACAATATCCACGACAAGCTTACTCTCATCGCCGAAGCGGGCGGCCCCGTCGCTTCCCCGAAAGCGGAAGGGAAAATCACTATGGAGCAGCTCCATATCCCTGCCCTTTCTTTCTCTCATCTGGACGGCCATGTTTTCTACCACCATGGGAAAATGAAATTCACCGATGTCACGGGACGTGTCTACGGCGGCACAGTCAAAGCATCGGGAAACTATGACATAGACACAAGGGCCTACAACATCCACCTGGCAGGCAAAAAGCTGGATTCCCGCTATCCCGCGAAAGACGCTGCCATTTTCTGCTACGTCGATTTAGAAGGCGACATCCGCTGTGACGGAAACCCCAAAGAGATCATCTCCGAAGGCACCTTTACCTCCGGCAGCGGTTATTACAAACTGATTCCTTTCAAAAAGATACAGGGTGCTTTCCACAACAGAGGAAAAGAGCTGGACTTCTATGACGTATCCATAGAGACCGCCCTCGGCACCTTTTCCACCGACGCTTTCCACATCAGGAACGGCAAACTCCAGCTGGGCGACATCACCCTCACCAATGACAGGGGGGAGGAAACCGATGTAAAAGGCGCCATGGAGCATGCGGAAAACACTTTCCGGCAAATAGGACAGGATATAAAGGAAATAAAAGAACAGATCGGCGGATTGAAACCGTAAGGACGGTTTCCCCTTTCCCGCTCTTTTCCGCTTTACGCGCCTAGGCAAAGCGAGCCGCTTATTTTCACGGCAAAACGCAGAAAGAATTCTTTGCCACTCAATACCGTACCTGCGTAACCGCCATAAAAATTCACCCATAATAAAAACTCCTGCAAGAAAGATTTTCCTTCTTACAGGAGTTTTTATCTTTTATCTTTTAAACTTCACCTATGATCGGTTTCTTTTCCGCCACGCCCACTTTCCTCGGATAGGTTTTAGGCGACGGCGCGGTTTTCCTGAAGTAGAGAATCGTCCTTTTCTCTCCCGTAGGGAGCTCCAATTCTTTTCTTTCCATGAGCTCCGCTTTCAATTCTTTCAGGATCTTTCCCGACTGTCTGAGTTCCCCGTCGGCACCAGGTCCTTTCATCGCCGCGAAAATACCGCCTTCCTTCACAAAGGGGATACCCCATTCGGCAATGACAGGAAGCATCTTTACCGCTCTTGCCGTCACCATATCAAAGGTTTCCCTTGTCTTCCTCCGCCGTCCGCCTTCTTCGGCGCGAATATGGAGAATCTTTATATTTTTAATCCCCAGCTTTGCCGCGGCATTCTCTATAAATACAAGTTTCTTTAAGATAGAATCCACCAGCACGACCTGCATATCCGGCCGCAGGATGGCCAGCGGAATTCCCGGAAACCCGGCGCCTGTCCCCAAATCCAGCATACGCCCGTTCTTCGGAAAATATTTCTCCTCATACACGGTCAGCGAATCATAAATATTTTTGACCAAGCTTTCTTCTGCATCTTTGATTCCCGTTAAATTCATTTTCCTGCTCATGGCAATCACCATGGCATTGTACTCTGCCATTTTTCTTACAGCGTCCTCATCCGCTGCCAGGCCGAGTGTTTCCACTATTTCCCTGACGGTCATCATGTCTCCCTTGTGCGGCATACATTTCAAAAATAATTATTTTTTATCAGTATAACAGATTTCACGAAAAGAAAGCCATCCGCTGCTTTCCCATGCATAAAAAAAGAGACATGGGGAAAGCGGATGCTCCCTGTCTCTTCTTTCAGACAATTACTGTTTCTTCCTTTTCAGGAAAAAACCGCCTGCCGTCAGCGCGATGCCGATCCCTGCAAGAAAATTCCCTGCCATATGGATCATAAGCTCCCTTTGGTTATTGCCTGAAATAGCGGCGGCAGCTTCCTGCGCATTTTTCGCATTTCTGGCAATTTCCAGATTGGCGGCGCTTTGATCCGGATTAAACAGCAGGATACCGACTCCCACCACCAGTAGTACAATCCCTACAATCAGCATGTTTTTTGGATTACGCATAATACCCTCCTTTTAATTTTTTATTATTATACCATACTCACGCTTCATGTCATAAAGTTTTTTAAGAACCTGATAAGAAAACTAATAAATTTTAAAATAGCTTTCTTCCGCCCTTTAATGATATAATGAAACCGTTTGTGGGAGATCATACTATAGAAACGATTTTATTTACAATAGGAGGCGATTTTAGTGGATTACACCCCCCATCTGACAAAACGAATCGGTTTATTTTTATTGGTACTGGCAGCGGCGATCATGATGCTGACAGGCTGTGGCGGAGGCGGCTCTTCTTCCGGCGGTGGAAAAGAGACGTCTGCAAAGCCGACAAGCCAGCTGGAAAAAATCAGCAGCTATGTAAAAGCTACCAACGGTTTCAACGGCCACAATGTAAGATTTGCCTTTTCCATTGATGAAGTCCTGGCGAAGATGAAAGCCGGTGAGGATCTGGACTTTGCCAGCTTCCCCGCTTATAACAGCCTGAAAGAAAACTTGACGAAAGCCAAAACGGAAAGCAGCGGTTTCTCCGATATTGACGAAAGCACGACAGCCGTACTTAAGGTATTGGATGAAATGGTTCCCCTGACCAGCAAAATGGAATCTTACTATACATCCAAGGAATATACCACAGACGGCAATCAGAAAGGCCGCGAAATGGTCGCCTCTTATTTGAAACTCTATGACCAGTTCAACACGGAATACAGCAAACTTGACAGTGCCATCAGCCAGCACAATTCTGA
>ULWR01037599.1_pt1 | contig 14443 bp, 13 predicted proteins | sample 1960531 | NCBI WGS metagenome assembly ULWR01 (sample SAMEA4835817, study PRJEB28245) | human gut metagenome | biome: gut microbiome; material: fecal sample | place: Denmark | collected 2008
CCTCTGTCCTTTATACCGTCTGCCCGCCAAAATGTCAATGAGATATTCCTGATAAAAATTACCCCTTTTTTGTACAGTAAAAAGCGCCGGCACTGCAAGCAGGTCCGGCGCTTTTTACCCAATATCGGTTGCTGGTTGTCAACCGATACCGAAAAGATCCCAGCAGAAAATCTTGGACAGTTCGTAACGGAGTGTAATGCATCAAGGAATTTCGAGTAACTTGATTTGTTTTTGTTCGTCTCTGTCCGCGTTCTTCCGCGCGGGAATGATTTTCATCCGTTCAATAAGTTAATGCGCTGCATACGCATTTTATTGCACGTTAATCAAAAAAAATTTAAAAACTTTTTTTGATATAGACTATTTTATTATGAAAACCTGTTTTCGTCAAGTTTTCAGGGGTTAAATTATTACAAGTTGTTACAGGAAAATGTATTTGAGAACGAAGAGTACCGCCAGCACATACATAAGCGGAGTGATCTTCTTTGCTTTTCCTGCTGCCACATTCAAAAGCACATAAGAGATAATTCCCATGGAAATACCCTCGGAAATGCTGTAGAACAACGGCATGGCGATGATTGCCAGATATGCCGGGATTGCCTCGGTAATATTGTCCTCATCGAAACGAATTTCGGTTACAGTTCCCACCATCAGGAATCCAACCATGATTAACGCCGGAGCCGTCGCAAAGGACGGGATCGCCGTAAAAATCGGTGCAAACAGGGTGGAAAGCAGGAACAGGAGTGCCGATACCAGGGCAGTCAGACCGGTACGTCCGCCAACTGCAACACCCGATGCAGACTCAACGAAGGTAGTCGTTGTGGAAGTACCTAATACCGCACCAAAGGAAGTTGCGATCGCATCTGCCATCAGCGCCGGACGGATACCCAGAAGACGTCCTTCCTCATCCAGCATGTCTGCCTTGGTTGCTACACCAATTAATGTACCAAGTGTATCAAAAATATCTACAAACAGGAATGAGAAAATAACTACGATAAAATTGATAATTCCAACTGCATCGAAGTCAACGGTAAAGCATTTACCAAATGTCTCTCCCAGTTTGGAGAAATCGGTAATTCCCAGGGTCGGGAACAGGGTGTAGAAACCATTCTCTACGTCCGGTGTGTAAATGCCGGTTACCTGGCACAGCATACCGAGAATCCAGGTTCCCAGAATGCCGTACAGAATCGCGCCCTTCACACGGTAGGTGTATAAAACCGCCATGATAAACAGACCGATCAGCGCCAGCAGCGCGCAGATACCTGCGGTATGGAAATTTTCCGGGAAGCTGATGATCGTTACCAGTGTGGAAGAGTCTACTGAAAGTCCCGCATTCTGAAGACCGATAAATGCGATGAACAGACCGATACCGACGGACACACCGCGCTTTAAAGTCAACGGAATTGCATTGAAGATCGCCTCGCGCACGTTTGTCAGAGACAGCACGATGAAGATCAGACCCTCTGCAAATACAGCCAGCAGTGCAACATGCCAGCTATAGCCATAGCCCGCGCACACCGTATACGCCATATACGCGTTGAGTCCCATGCCTGCGGACAGAACGAACGGCAGGTTCGCCATAAATGCCATGCAGGCAGTACCGATGAATGATGCCAGAGCCGTAGCCAGAAGCACCGCAGTCGGGTCCATGCCGGTCGATCCGAGAATGCTCGGATTAACTGCCAGAATGTACGCCATCGTCATAAAGGTCGTAATTCCAGCCATGACTTCCGTCTTTACGGTCGTCTGATGCTCGGATAGCTTAAATACTTTTTCAAACATCTTTTCTTCTCCTTGTGTTTTTCATTCTATGATTCAACCGCTACAAAATCTCATGAAGCGGACGGCGCACCTTTTTGCGGGTGATCTCCACCAGCCCAAGCCGCGTCATATCCACCAGGATCGTTTTGACCGGGTCACGGGAAAGCTCTTCCCCGAGCGTCCGCATCAGCGTCTCCTGATCTTCTTTCGATTCCATATCGATAAAATCCACAATAATAATACCGGAAAGATTCCGCAGGGAAAGCTGGCGCGCCACCTCATGCGCCGCCTCCAGATTAATCTTAAGAATGGTCTCCGCCGGTGTCTTCTTGCCGGTGTATTTCCCCGTATTGACATCGATAACTGTCAACGCTTCCGTAGGTTCAATCACAAGATATCCACCGGATTTCATCCAGACACGGCGATCCGATGCACTTTTAAGCACCGATTCCAGGCGGTACAGCTTCATTAATGGAAGGTTCTCATCTGTATATAGGGACAAGTTCGGAACCGCCTGTTTTATGCTTTCATTTTTATCTGCCTGGGTCTGATTTTCTTTTTGTTCCTTGTCCTCTTCCTTCTCTTCCTCCAGCCATGCCTCAATCTTCTTCGCATACTCCGGCACATCTGTGATGATCTCCGAAAGGGTTCCTTTCTTCGCATCCCTAAGACTCTGGATATAGGGCGGCGTACCCTGCTCTAAAAGGCTGTAACAGGTACGGCACGCCGCGCGCGCAAACAGGTTTTCCATCTGCGCTTTCAGCGCCTCCGTCTCGGCACAGAGTGTTTCGATGGAAGCCGACGCCCCATTCGTCCGGACAATCAGTCCAAAACGCTCATCCTTATGTGTCAGAAGTTCCTCCCGCACCTTCTCTTTCCAGGCATTATCCTTGATTTTTGCCGAAAATCCGATCTGAGGTTTTCCAACCGTCAGAACCATATAGGTACCCGGAAAATTCAGACAGCAGGTCACGGACGGATCCTTGGTTTTCAGGGCGTCGCGGGACACCTGGACGAGAAGCTCGTCTCCAGCTTTTAGTTTCCGTGGACTTACTTTCTTCTCAGAATTTCCAGAATATCCGAATGAACATAGCTGGTTCAGCTCGTCTGTATAAAGCGGAACCAGGTTTTCCGCCAGGCTGAAATACCCAGTTTTTCCACCGCCGAGGTCAATAAACGCGGCGTTGATGTTTTTTACCACATTTTTCACCTTGCCGATGTAAATATTCCCCAGCAGGCTTTCATCGCCAGATTCCAGCGTCAGCGACCGGCAGTGCCCGTCCGAGAGGAGCGCCGTCAGGCTTCGATCCTTCCATTTTGTCACTATTAACTGATCCAAACTCTTCGTCTCCTCTCATTTTTTGCTGCCGTTCACACTTCACGCTACCTGCAGCCGGATTTTGCCGGCACTTCGCATTTCATCTCTTAATGAACATTGAAGCATTTACACAATCTCGCTTCCATACGCCTCAAGCGGCACATACTCCGGTGCGCCCTCGGCGCCCTCGTCCGCATACAGCTCCTCGCGCTCGACCTGAATGGCAAACGGGCGGTAGGTCAGCCCCAGGCTCTCATAGAATGCCTGCAATACCTGCTCCGGCTTTCCGTTTGCCGCACTGCCCGATAAGAGGCGCAGGAAGACACAGATTCCTTCTGCCTGTTTTTCCTCCTCAACCGTCTCATTTTCCAGATCCGGATACCAGTCTGCGACCATCGCCGGAACATACTCTTTCCGCTCCGCGATTCGCGCCTCACAGATCAGCGGACGCAGATCCACGGTTCTCTCGCCCTTTTTCGTCTGCTTCACAAACGGAATTGTCTCGCTTTTGCAGAATGTCAGGAATTTCCCGAAAAATTCTTCTACACTGCTGCCGTCCTCCGGTGCAAATCCCTCTTTAAACCAGAATGTGTAATCAGCAGCTGCCACCAGCGACATCGCATTCTTTGCCGTCTCCGGAAGCTCGCGGTAGCTGAGCACCTCCAGCCCCTCGGCGCTGACCTCATTTAAGCGGCGCACCATCCCGGTCGAATTTCCGCTGGAATTGACATCAATATCCACATACTCCGCATGGCTGATAAGCCCTACACTGAGCGGAGACGCAAACGACATGATCTGGTGCGGGCTGAATCCTTCGCTATAACGGATATCCACTTCCGCCCGGCGCATCACCTTCTGGAAGTAACGCATCACGTCCAGATGACCGATAAAACGCACCGTTCCCTGTTTTTGAAATTTAATTCGTATCTTCATGACCGCTCCTTCCTCATGCCCGTTCTTCGAAACAGACTCCGCCGCCGTACTTACGGACACCACATCCCGAACAGCGCATCCGGCAGTTCGGCGTTACCGTTTCCGCCTGTGCGTTCGCCCACTCGCGTTTCAAGAAATCCTTCGTCACACCCGCGTCGATGAAATCCCACGGGAACACTTCATCAAGGCTTCGCTCACGCGTCGTATAGAAATCAATGTCCACGCCGCAGGTCTCAAACGCCTTCATCCAGATATCATTGTTGAAATACTCTGACCAGGAATCGTAGATTGCACCCTGACGGTACGCCTCCTCAATCACAGCTGCCACCTTGCGGTCGCCGCGCGCCAGAACACCTTCCAGCACGGTCACATCCGCCTCATGCCAGTTATAGCGGAGACTCTTCTTATTTAACATCTCTTTCATGCGGTGGTTGACGATGCTCGCGCGCTCCAAGAACTGCTCTTTCGTGCACATCGGCGCCCACTGGAACGGGGTAAATGGCTTCGGCACAAAGAACGAGGTGCTGGCAGTTACCTGCACCTTGCCGTGGCGCTGTTCCTTCGGAACCGTGTCATAGTACACTTCCGCCACCTTCTCCGAAAGCTCGGCAATGCCCTGCATATCTTCCACGGTCTCAGTCGGAAGTCCCAGCATGAAGTAGAGCTTTACGCGGTTCCAGCCGCCCTTGAACGCCTCGGCAGAACCATTTAAAATGTTTTCCTCGGTCAGACCCTTGTTGATAACGTTACGCAGACGCTGGGATCCCGCCTCCGGTGCAAAGGTCAGGCTGCTCTTCTTCACGTCCTGCACCTTGCTCATGACATCGAGAGAAAATGCGTCAATACGCAGGGACGGCAGAGACACATTGACGCCCTTTCCGTCAAACTCGTCGATCAGAAAATTGACGATTCCCTCCAGCTTCGTGTAATCACTGGAGCTCAGCGAACTCAGCGAAATTTCCTCATGTCCGGTGCTCTTTAGCATCGTCCGCGCCAGACGTTTCAGTTCCTCCAGGCTGCGCTCGCGCACCGGGCGATATACCATGCCCGCCTGGCAGAAACGGCATCCGCGGATACAGCCGCGCATGATCTCGAGAACCACACGGTCCTGCGTCGCGCGCAGATACGGAACTACCGGCTTCTCCGGATACCAGGTATCGCTCATATCCATGACAAGCTGCTTGGAAACGGTCTGCGGCGCGTGCGGGTTGTTCGGCGTCATCGCCTCGATCGTGCCGTCGTCTTTGTACGTCACATCATAAAATCCCGGCACATAGATGCCCGGAATCTGCGCCGCCTGCTCCAGAAATTCCTTCCGGCTGCCGCCGCGCGCCTTGATCTCCTTGTAGCGGTCGATCAGGTCAAAATAAACCACCTCGCCCTCGCCCATATAGAAGAGATCAAAAAACGGCGCGATCGGCTCCGGATTGTAGGTACACGGACCGCCGCCGATAACGATCGGATCCTCCTCGGTACGATCTTCTGCATGGAGCGGAATCTGTGATAATTCCAGCACCTGCAAAATATTGGTGTAGCACATTTCGTACTGGATTGTAATTCCAAGGAAGTCAAAATTTTTGATCGGATCCTGGCTTTCAACAGCAAACAGCGGAATCTTCTGCTCCCGCATGATCGGATCTAAGTCCATCCACGGGGAATAAACGCGCTCACAGTAAACGTCATCCCGGCGGTTGAACATATCATAAAGAATCTGGATGCCCAGATGGGACATACCGATCTCATACACGTCCGGGAAGCACATACAGAATCTGATTGTCTCCGGGGTGAGGACTTTTGTGACGGAGTTTACTTCGCCTCCGATATAGCGGGCGGGCTGCTGAATACTCAAAAGAGTTTCGTCATCTAACGCTAATTTCTTCATATCGTTCTTATTTTTCACCTGACTTTTCTATTCTTTTTTTGTCCTTTTTATGTGGCAAAGTCCGTCATACGAGGACACGTTGATGTTTGATTTTTTATGCTCTCTGACATGTTACAACAAAATTGAAATTGTGCCTGTTTTCCGCACGATTTTGCCGTATTTGGATGAAATGTTTATTTTTCACACATCCTGGACTGCATCATTATACGGTATTTCCCCGTTTTGCGCAAGGGACTCTTTGGCTGTGACACTCGCGTATGCACCGGTCCAACACGTTTATATATGCCCCAGGATCTAGAATCTCCCTCTGTTTTCCCGGCATCGGGCATTGTACCGTATAGGGAAAAACCGATTCCAACATCTGTTCGTATGGCGACAACAGTTCATATACCGGTTGCTCCGAGACAACGTACATCTGCATGGTAAATTCTGCCTTTGCGTGCCCAAGCACGGTTGCCAGTTCTCTGATGTTGACATCGTGTTTAGCCATGAGGGTTGCATAGGTATGTCTCAGATCGTGCCAGTGAAAATCTTCCGGCATGTCAAGCTCCTGTTTCAGTTTTTTGAACGGCTTTGCGTAACCGTATCGGGTGTAAGGGCGTCCGTTTTCCTGATGCCATACCGCAACATCATCCGTATTGAGGTGCATGGATGTTTCGGTTTGTTCCCAACGTATTCTGCTTGCCAGGATTTCGTCCAGGACAAAGTCCGGTACCGGGATGGTACGCACTCCGTTTATGGATTTTGTCGGAATCCGGCACGATGCGATTTCCCCTTTCTTTAAAGCGGATGCGTCAACGGGGCGTCCAAGCTGCGCTTTCAGATAGATTACTTTCTTTTGATAATCCACGTCACGGTAACGGATGGCAAGTAACTCGCTGATCCGGCATCCCGTCACACATGCAAGCAGTAAGGCGATAAATAAGGACGGATACTTTGCCTTGGCAACCGCCAGCATCTGTCCTGTCTGCTCGGCCGTCAGGGCGTAATGGCGTTTTGTCCAGTCAATACGATCTGTATCAGGTTCTTCCCTTGCGAGCTTGTCCGCTTCCTGTTTCTTTCTGTGTTTCTCCTGTTTGCGGATACAATCCGTTGCCAGTTTCGCCACATTTCTGTTTAACAGATGCATTTTCACGGCAAACCGGAAGGACGTCTCCAGAATGCTCTGTACAGTTTTGGCAATGGAAGGCGATTTTGGGTTAATCAAGGTAACGATGGTTTCGGTTGTAACCGCATCCAGATATAGGTTCCCAATCTTCGGAATAATGTGACACCGAATAGCACTCTGGTAGGAGCTGAATGTCTGATAAGAAATCGGCCTTACTTTACGCTTTGCCATATGTTCCTTTAACCAGTAGTCCAGAAACAGTCCGGTTTTGACGCGGAATGGCAGATATGTATGCTCCGTTAATTCAGTCAGAAGCTCCGATCGTTTTTTAACTGCACTTTTGAGGTCTGAATATCCTCCATATTCCCGTCTCTGCGTGGTACCGTCCAAAAAAGTCAGTTCCAGCCTTATGGTATATTTTCCATGCGCTCGCGTGGGCGTATTACGCATGTTCCAACTGACCACCGATCCATGTGCCAACATTTCCGCAATGGTTTCAGTACGTTTTGCCATGTCACATACCTCCCGCCTTGGATGTAAACAGGAAAGGGTCTTGGTGCGCTTCCGAAACATGACGGATTTTTGACAGGGACTCCACGTGTGTCATGTACACGTCGATCGTGGTATTGGTGCTGGAATGTCCGAGATATCGGGAAACTGCCTTTAACACAGCTTCTTTATCTGGATTTTCCTCCGCCCCATATTCATACATCAGGGTTGCGGTAATGTGACGCAGATCATGCGGACTGACGTTCGGAATGCCGGCAGATGCACAGATGCGTTTTAAAGCGAATCCGACTGTATTTTCATCCTTAAGTCTTCCGAAATCCGCGATGGAAACATATCCGTCGTACTGCATTTCCCAGGGCTTGCCCTGTGACAACCTTTTAGCCTTTAAATCATCCAGATAATCCTTGCGTTCCTTCACAAGCGTAAAAATATATCCGGGGATTTTCAGGATACGGTCGCTGGTCTCGTTTTTGGTGGTTTTGATCTTTGGATCCGTATTCCGGACGGAAAACGAACCATCCGGCTTCATGCTGAGCGTGCATTGTCTGGCTGCCTGTCTGCGGATATGTAAAGTCCCATTATTTTCATCAAAGTCCGCAAACCGGAGTCCGCGCACTTCTCCGCCTCTCAATCCCAAAAGCAACAGGCAGACTTCCAGAAAATGTACGGTATACCGGGCTTCTTCCAATAGTTTTCTCACATCTTCCATCGTATAAGACGGGAATTCCTTGACCGGTCTTTTGAACAGGTACGGCTGGACATGCTGCATGGGATTAATACGGATTCGGTCTAGTACCATGACATGGGAGAAAAAGTTTTTCAGAAGCTTGTAAACCAATGGCTGCGAGGAAACGCAGATACCGTTTGCGCGAGCAATGATTTCTTCAATGTCTTTCCAGGTGATCTGCTCCAGTGTTTTTTCGCCCGTCTGTCCAAGATTTGGAAGCAAATAATGAAACAGTGTGTAGGCCATCAGAACCGCATAAGCGTCTGCTGAATCAGATGGAAAAGTATCATGATACCAATTTTGTAATTCCTCTGCGAATGAAAGAGTTCTTTTTACCTGTTTTCGCAGTTCCTTCATTTCGGCGGCGAACTCATTCAGGGCATTAACGCTGTTTCGCAAGGCGTCTTCCATCTGATCATACCCCTCCGGATGTACCCGGTATGCAATTTCATGGTTGTCGTTTAAATATTTCTCACGAAAATACCATTTACCGTCTGTCTCATTCATAAAAATAGGTGCCTGCGTGGCAGCAGGCTGTGTATGTTCTTTTTGTTTTGTCATGTGGTCTCCTTTTTGTAAGATTCCACAATCAGCCACTTCAAGGATAACACGAACTGGCCGTTTGTGAAATCCCCATTTTGGTTATTTTTCCGTCTTTTTTCCATAAAACCAGTTATCGAAACTTTCTTTCGGAATGCGGTACATGGTGCCGATTTTATGGACTAAGAACGGGCCGTGGTCGCGATATACCTGAGCCAGGAAATTGTAGACTGCGGAACGCTTGACGCCAAGCATCGTCTGGATATCTTCCGGTGTGTAGGCAATGCGTTCGGTGTCTGACGGATATGTCTGATCCGGTCCACCATTTGCTGATGTCGTTTTTACCATAATTTCTCCTTTCGTTTATTTTTTTTGATTGCGAAGAAATTATGGTCTAAAAATCCATATTAATGGTTGAAAGAAAAAAATCACGTAATGTATACATCTGGAAACAAAAAAACGGTGTTCTTTCTCCAAAAACAATATACAGAACCGAACAAATGTGCTATGATATGGGCAGTACCTTGTAGATTAACGTGCTAAGGCATGTTACTTTACCTGAAAGAGCACACGATAAGAAGGAGAATAAAAAAAGATATGAACAGACAGGATTTAATTGCAGCAATTGCAGAAAAAACAGGAGTGACCAAAAAAGATACAGATGCAGTTGTAAAAGCATTTACGGAAATTGTGATGGACGACGTGGCAGCAGGAAATAAAGTTCAGCTGATCGGTTTTGGAACATTTGAGTCCGTGGAAAGAGCAGCTCGCGAGGGACGGAATCCGAGAACCAATGAGACAATGACCATTGCTGCATCCAGAAGCCCGAAATTCAAACCGGCAGCTCCGTTCAAACAGAAACTGAACTGATGTTCGCGAACTGCGTAAAACTGACCAATACTGTTGGAATTAACAGTTGGGATATCTCAAAAGTAACTAGATTTACAAGCATGTTCAGCGACTGTCCTTCCCACCCGGAGTTTACCAAACGGTCTGGTACCTGGTATAGCGGTACATTTAAACCAACAATCTAATTTTATCTTTACCTTAATCCAAAGCGCAGACTTCGTGCCTGCGCTTTCCTTCTATCTGTTCTCCCATCCTTTTTTCACAGGAGTTATATTTTTCGGAACATTTATGCCGCCTGGGAAAGAAAATAAATATGCAATATAGTTCTAAAGAACAATATATAGATTTGTAGATTCTGTATTGCATTTTGCCCAACAGATATAATACCTTTAGACCAAATTTTTGTGCTAAAGGAGATATTCAATGGATTTAAAAGCAGTGGGATTGCGCATTAAGACCGCAAGGGAAGCAAAGGGTTTGACACAGGAAAATCTGGCTGCTCTTGTCGATCTCAGCTCAACGCACATCAGCGTCATTGAACGCGGTATGAAAACTGTAAGATTAGATACGTTTGTTGCCATCGCAAATGCTTTGGATGTTTCTGCAGATACTCTTCTAGTTGATGTTGTAACACATTCCGTGAATGGACTGGCGAATGGTCTGCCGGAAGCAATCCGTACTCTTCCACCGGATGAACAGAAAAGATTGATGAAAGCCCTCAAGGCTTATCTCGAATAGGAGGATCCCTATGATCCTCTATTTTTTTTGTCGTTTTTTGTCGAATCCAGTCGAACGAAAAGCGTTTCTTTCCAATCCTTTATATGCTATATTTGTTCTAAAGAACAATATATAAATCTTTGGAGATGATACTTTATGGAACAGAATGAAACTTTGGAAAATGATGATGTGTTGGAATTTGATTATACCGGTACGGATCAGGCCGGTAATTTAGCGACCATGGCAGAAACGCTTTCACAGGACGAAGCTGCGGCAGCCATGGAGGCGATCGAAAGCGTTAGACGTAAACACGCTGACGATGCGGTACGGGATTTCCGGGCATGGTTTGACACTGCTCTTCTGCCGATCCTGAAGGGATTTGCAGAACTGGTCGGTGCCAAACTGACTATCCGGCAGGATCACTTTCACGATATTACAGCGGTCTTTACCGGGCGGTGCGGGTTTGATATCACGGCCACCCAGAAACGGATGCGGATGGTCATGGCTGTGGCGGATCATATCAGCGTTAACAGGTGGCCCGGCAGCGATGAAGTGGAATTTTCTCTGATCTTTGGATTCCCGGAAAATGAAGAATGAATGTCTGGATAGAGTTGGTGTGATTTTTTACACCGGCTCTATTTTTTATGGTAGAATAATAGATAATTCGGAAGATTTCAGTGAGGTGTATCATGCTTTTGTGGTCAATACAGCATAAACGTGCATATGAAAAAATGGAACAAACCGGAGTGCTCAGGGCAGACAAAAATTTCATTGCGACGGATTGGTTTGAAAATTCTTATCTGTGGATGACAGAGCAAATGGAAAAGCGTATAGGTGAACCACCAGAAAGCGTTATATTCCCCGTGTGGGCCTGGTACCAATGGGAAGGCATGCGGAAACGACCGGATATGCGTGTGCATGGACGTAATTGGGGAGAAAAAGGTACACCTGTTGTCTTACTGACGATTGAGGTCCCGGACAACCTAGTTTTACTTTCTGATTTTGATTACTGGCACTGTGTCCTAAACGATGGCGAAATTATTTTTCCTATTGACGATTCAGCGGTATATTCTGAAGAAGAAAAACGGAAAAGCTGGGAAAATATTTTTGATATCAGCTGTTCTTTTGAAGGTGAAGTACATCCACATCTTAGCACCCAGGCAACCATGTGGGAAATAAAAAGAGAATGGGTGAAAAAAGCTGAATATTTTGTAGCACGATAAATTGGAATTTTTCTTTTTTATTCGTCCAAAGCGTCACAAAGCTTGTCCATAATTTCAGAAAGAGCAGTTGGAATTCCTTCTTCCCAGATTGGACTTTCTAAAACTTCTCCATCTAAAGCCAGTTTTCTTTCCCAAGCCCATATATCAAGACCAAAAACTATTTGCTATGTCGGTCAACACATCCGATTCATAACCGGTTTCAACATCAACAAAATACCCGATAAAGTATTGCTCCACCTCTGAATCGCCTTTGAGCGCAGCTAAATGGTTAAAAGCCGCTTCACGCAGTTTGCTCCAGCGGTCGGACGAGTCAGCACACTTCATAGCCACCTCTTTCAATTGAGGATCACAGTGGCATCTAAGATAGATCAGTGCGGCCCGAAGCTGAGGACTGTACTTGAGTGGGTTTTCCAACCACAAAGATAAATCGTCATCGGTAACCTTGCCAATGTCCGCTACGGTCGTAATGCCAAACTCATACCATGTTGGATAATTGCGCCCTGCGTCAACGAATTCCTGGGGGAGTTTTGAGTCGCGGATTAGGTTTCCCGAGTAAGGGGCTGGGCGCGTGTCGATAGTTTGCTGCCAAGGCTTTGCAGGGAGTATCTTGGCGGGTAACTGAGATATGGAAACGGTAAAGGGACCAAAATACGCGCGGTCCGGGACAGGCGTAGAGCTGGACCTTGCCTGTGCATAGAAGTAGCCGCCAAACGGAAAAATCGTGATACAGGGAAGTTGCCGCCCAAGTCGCGCGGCGGCACAAGCCTTGTGGTGGCCGTCCAACAAAACAGAAATGCCTTCAGCACAGTAAAATGCAATCGCCCTGGGGAATGTGTCTGTTGTGTCAAAGCGCTGCGTGTAATAATCCACACGCTCTTGATTCAAACGAGTTCTCGGCTGAGAAGGATACAGAAAGACAGGAGCGCCTTCGCTGTAAGTAAATTCAAAATCCGGGTCATTGTACCAAGCTGGTCCGGTAGCCTCTACATTGGAAAATGCGTCGGGAACATCCCAGAAAAAGTTTCCATTTCCATCGGCAGGGAAACTGTCTCCGTCTGCAATTACATAAAGACCGGAGGACAGAAGCCCCAGCAACGGGGCCATGGAAGCGATGGATGTGTCCAGATCCACATATGGTGCATTGATGACATCGCTGATTTGCTGCAATTCCGGTGCATCGGCTTTGTCCAATCCATATCCAGTCGCCAGCAACCCGGCGCAGGTAGGGCATTCCGGTGCATTGTGGACAATAAGGGGTGTTCCGCGCAACGTCAGCGCATATTGTTGACTCCAGTCCTCGTTTCTTCCGCGCGACTCCCATTTTAAAGTGCCATTTCCCTCGATCAGCAGCAGACGGGCATCCCGGCACCAGTTTAGGTTATCGGTATTCAGTTTGAGGGGGAAATCGGTTGGTTGCTCGACTTTCCGTTTCTGCCAAGGAAATCTCATAATAGGTGCGCTCCTATCTGCGTGCATTGGTGGTTTAGATAAAATATCTTCAAAACCTCTATCGGCTATTATCAGCGTTTCTTTTTTCGTCCTTTATGATTCGTTTTCCGCAATGGTACGCCGCAAAAGATTCATTTCGGCTTCATAGCCGTAATCCTCTTTTTCGCTGCTCTCCTTTGCCAATTCCAACGCCTGACGGCATAGATCCAAACCGGCTTTCTTTTCCCTGCGGCCGCCGATACCCAAAAGCTTGCAGCGCGCCAAGCGCATTTTGCATTTCACACTGCCCAATTTCTCGCCAGTTTCATAGCAGCGGCGCGCTTCCTTTCCGTCCTGCGCAACGACGACGCCGTTTTCATAAAAACGCCCCAACGCCCACCAGGCGCTGTCGTCATTCCCATCGGCAGCTTTGCGGTAATGGGCATACGCCTCAGACAGCTTCCCTGCCTGCTCCAAATGCCATCCCATGTTGTAATCCGCCATGGCTTCGCCCAGCTCCGCCGCGCGGCGATACCATTCCATGGCCGTTTCCAAATCCCGCGGCACGCCCCGTCCCATCGCATAACATTCGCCCAGGCTATTCATGGCAGCCGGATGGTTCTGCTCTGCTGCTCGTTCGTACCAGCAAATTGCCTTTTTCATATCCTGTTCCATGCCTTCGCCGTGGTCGTACTGCCAGCCGAGCTCATACATGTCATCAGCATTTCCGCCCTCGGCGGCAGCAGTATACCAACGGATCGCTTCCGTCATATTTTGTTCCACGCCTTCGCCGTGCTCGTAGCAGCATGCCAGATTATGCATGGATTGCAAATTGCCACACTGTGCGCCCTGCTCATACCATTTTATGGCTTCCTGCCAATTCTGCTCCACGCCATATCCCCTTTTATAGCACCGGCCAAGATTGCACATGGCACTGCCGTTGCCGCCTTCGGCACTGCGGCGATACCAGTAAAACGCCCTGTCTTCGTTCTGTTCCACGCCTTCGCCGCCCTCGTAGCAGCATGCCAGATTATGCATGGATTGCAAATCGCCACACTGTGCGCCCTGCTCATACCATTTTATGGCTTCCTGCCAATTCTGCTCCACGCCATATCCCATTTGATAGCACAAGCCCAGATTGCTCATGCTAACCGGATTGCCGCACTCCGCACTTCTGCGATACCAGGAAAAGGCCTGCTCCCAACTCTGCTCCACGCCGCGGCCCTTTTCATAGCAGCATCCCAGATTATGCATGGATTGCAAATTGCCACACTCCGCACCTCTGCGATACCAGGAAAGGGCCTGCTCCCAACTCTGCTCCACGCCGCAGCCCTTTTCATAGCAGTATCCCAGATCCGTCATTGCCACGCTCACGCCACTCTCTGCCGCCTCGCGGAACCAATGCACAGCATGCTCCCAGTTTTGCTCCACGCCGTCGCCGTATGCATAG
>ULWR01008573.1_pt1 | contig 13710 bp, 17 predicted proteins | sample 1960531 | NCBI WGS metagenome assembly ULWR01 (sample SAMEA4835817, study PRJEB28245) | human gut metagenome | biome: gut microbiome; material: fecal sample | place: Denmark | collected 2008
GCTCGGCAAGGTTACCTTCGTCGGCGCCGTATTCCTCGGCATCGTCGCTCTGGTACCGCTGATCGTCGGTGCGATCTCCACGAACCTCTCCAATGTGGCTCTGGGCGGCACCTCGGTCATCATCGTCGTCGGTGTTGCGCTTGACACGGTCAAGCAGATGGAGGCGCAGATGCTCATGCGTCATCACAAGGGCTTTTTGGAATAAATCTGGAGGCTGATTTTAAGTGAATTTGATTCTTCTTGGCGCACCGGGCGCCGGCAAGGGTACGCTCGCGTCCTACCTGATCGAAAAGATGGGTGTTCCGAGCATCTCGACCGGCAACATTCTGCGCGAGGCAATCAAGAACAATACGCCCCTTGGCCAGTCGGCTAAGGAGTACATGGACGCCGGCAAGCTCGTACCGGACCAGCTCGTCATCGACCTGCTCAAGGAGCGCATCGCAAAGCGCGACTGCAAGAGCGGCTTCATCCTTGACGGCTTTCCGCGCACGATCCCGCAGGCTGAGGCACTCGACGAGATCGCAAAGATCGACTGTGCTCTGGCTCTCGAGGTACCGAACGAGGTCATCGAGAAGCGCATGACCGGCCGTCGTGTCTGCCTGCGCTGCGGTGCAACCTACCACGTCGAGGCAAATCCGCCGCGCGTGGCTGATGTCTGCGATATCTGCGGCGACAAGCTCGTTATCCGCAGCGATGACCAGGCTGACGTCGTTCGTCACCGCCTGGAGACCTACCACGAGCAGACTGAGCCCCTCAAGGGCTACTACGATGCTCAGGGCAAGCTCAAGAGCATCGACGGCACCAAGGGCATCCATGAAACTGAGAAATTTGCGGTTGAGGCATTGGGTCTGTAATTATGATTCACATTAAATCAGAAAAAGAACTCGAACGGATGCGCGTCGCCGGCCGAATCACTGCGCTCGCGCGCAAGGCGGCGGCTGACGCGGTTCATCCGGGTGTTACTACCGAAGAAATCGACCGGATTGTCCGCAAGACCATCGAGGACGCAGGCGCAAAGCCTTCCTTCCTTGGTTACGGCGGTTTTCCGGGCAGTGCGTGTGTGTCCATCAACGATGAGGTCATCCACGGCATTCCGTCCAAGACGCATATCGTCCGCGAGGGCGATATCGTCAAGGTGGATGTCGGCGCCTACATCGGCGGCTACCACGGTGACTGCGCCGCTACCATCCCCTGCGGAGAGGTAAGCGACGAGGCGAAAAAGCTGATCGCAGTCACGCGCCAGAGTTTCTTTGAAGGCATTAAATTTGCCCGTGTGGGCTATCGTGTTTCCGACATCGGCGCCGCCGTTCAGGCATACGTCGAGGCGAACGGCTTCTCGGTCGTGCGCGACTACGTCGGTCACGGTGTAGGTGAAAACCTGCATGAAAGCCCTGAGGTCCCGAACTACGGCAAACCCGGCCATGGTATCCGCCTGCAGAGCGGCATGGTCATCGCGGTTGAGCCGATGGTCAATGTGGGTGTTTACACGGTCAAGGTCCTGCCCGACGGCTGGACCGTCAAGACCCGGGACGGTAAACTTTCCGCCCACTATGAAAACACCATTGCCATCACGGATGGCGAGCCGGAGATCCTGACAAGCATCGACGGCGAGGTACTGTGATGTCTCGCGCCCGATTATCCGACATCGTGCTCTCTCTGACCGGAAGGGACAAGGGAGAACTCATGCTGGTCGTCGCGGAGGAGGGGGATTTCCTCCTGCTGGCGAACGGACGCGCGCGGCGGGCGGAAAACCCGAAGCGCAAACGCGAAAAGCACGTTTCCCGACAGGGGGCGTGCGATGAGCGGACCCGGCTCAAGCTCGAGGAGGGCGGCCGGCTGACAAACAGTGAAATCCGCAAGGCACTCGCCCTCTGGACAGGGGACGAGGACAACATTTGACCGAGGAGGGGAAACGAACAATGGCAAAAGATGATGTGATCGAGCTGGAAGGCACCGTCGTAGAGGCGCTGCCGAACGCTATGTTTCAGGTAGAGCTGCCGAACGGCCATAAAATTCTGGCCCATATCTCCGGCAAGCTCCGCATGAACTTTATCCGCATTCTTCCGGGCGACAAGGTCACCGTACAGATGTCGCCTTACGACCTGACCCGCGGTCGTATCACCTGGCGTTCCAAGTGATAAAAGCGGGCGGAGGTACGCATGTGACCTGCGCGCCAGTGGTCGCCGGGGTCTCCCCGGTGTCCCATCCCACCATAAATTCTTGATGGAGGTAAAACAAACATGAAGGTAAGACCGTCTGTAAAGCCGATCTGCGAGAAGTGCAAGATCATTCGCCGCAAGGGCCGTGTAATGGTTATCTGCCAGAACCCGAAGCACAAGCAGAAGCAGGGCTAAGAAGCACCTTAGGTGCTTTATAGGGACTTTCAAAAAGTCCCTATATACGAAAATCAGTTCCAGTAGAAACTGATTTTCGATACCGAAATGACGCCGCCCGAGGCGGCTGAGTCGAGGAATAAAAAGTCCGGCAGAGCTGGACTTTTTATGGCGATTAAGTTAATCGCCTCATAAAATGCGCGCCCAGGGGCGCGGATCATGGTTTACGCGAACACGACAAGCACGCGCGGCGAGCGCGACGCTGCAGGGGCGGAGGCGGTTCCTATACTGTGTTTGCAAACACGCCTCAGTGTGTAACTATGGAGGTTATAATAGTATGGCACGTATTGCCGGTGTTGACCTTCCCCGCGAGAAGCGCGTGGAGATCGGCCTGACCTACGTCTTCGGCATTGGCCGCAAGACGTCCAACGAAATCCTTGCTAAGACCGGTATCAATCCGGATACCCGCGTCAAGGACCTGACCGAAGAAGAGGCTGCTAAGCTGCGTGAAGTCATCGAGCGCGACTACAATGTCGAGGGTGACCTGCGCCGTGAGATCGGCCTGAACATCAAGCGTCTGGTCGAGATCGGCTGCTATCGCGGCCTGCGTCATCGCCGCGGCCTGCCGGTTCGCGGTCAGCGCACCAAGACCAATGCACGCACCCGCAAGGGCCCGAAGAAGACCATTGCGAACAAGAAGAAGTAAGGAGGGGAACGTATAAATGGCTAAGGTACAGAAGAAGGGCGCAGCGACCCGTACTCGTCGCCGCGAGCGCAAGAATATCGAGAAGGGCGCGGCTCACATCCGTTCCTCTTTCAACAACACGATCGTTACGATTACCGACCTGAACGGCAACGCTATTTCCTGGGCTTCCTCCGGCGAGATGGGCTTCCGTGGTTCTCGTAAGTCCACTCCGTTCGCAGCTCAGACCGCGGCTGAGACCGCTGCCGCTGCTGCTATGGAGCACGGCCTGAAGACCGTAGAAGTATATGTTAAGGGCCCGGGTTCCGGCCGTGAGGCTGCTATCCGTGCACTGCAGGCCGCTGGCCTCGAGGTTACCATGATCAAGGATGTAACCCCGATCCCGCACAACGGCTGCCGCCCGCCGAAGCGTCGTCGCGTATAATAGAAGGAGGAAACCAATAAATGGCTAAGAATACCCAGCCCGTTCTCAAGCGTTGCAAGACGCTTGGTCTTTCCCCGGCGGTACTTGGTTACTCCAAGTCTACCAAGCGCCAGCCCAAGCAGACTCGCCGCAAGCAGTCTGAGTACGGCATGCAGCTCAACGAGAAGCAGAAGGTAAAGTTTATCTACGGCGTTCTCGAGAAGCAGTTCCATCATTACTACGAGAAGGCTGAGCGCAAGCAGGGCATCACCGGTGAGATCCTGCTCCAGGAGCTCGAGCGCCGTCTCGACAACGTAGTTTTCCGCATGGGTTTTGCAAACACCCGCCGCGAAGCTCGTCAGCTCGTTAACCACGGCCACTTCACCGTAAACGGCAAGCGCGTCAACATCCCGTCCTTCCAGGTTAAGCCGGGCGACGTAGTTGCAGTCTGCGAGAAGTCCCGCACCACCACCAAGTTCAAGTCTCTGCTCGAGGAAAACGGCAAGAAGGCTTGCCCGAAGTGGATCGAGAAGGCTAACGATGCTTTCGAGGGCAAGGTTGTAGCAATGCCGGCACGCGACGACATCGACTACGAAGTTGCTGAGCACCTCATCGTCGAGCTGTACTCGAAATAATAGACCCTCGCTTTTGGAACGGGCGTGGCGTCTGCTGCGTCTGTTCCGCTTAGAGTTTCCAACCAACGTGAAGGAGGGTACCACATGATCGAAATCGAAAAACCGCGTATTGACTGTGAGCAGCTCGCCGAGGACGGCTCCTACGGCAAGTTCGTCGTAGAGCCGCTGGAGCGCGGATATGGCACCACGCTGGGCAACTCCCTGCGCCGCATTCTGCTGTCCTCTCTGCCGGGTACGGCAGCGTCCAGCATCAAGATTGCAGGCGTGCAGCACGAGTTCTCCACCATCCCGGGCGTTAAGGAAGACGTCACCGAGATCGTGCTGAACATCAAGGGCATCATTGCCAAGCTGCACTGCGACGGCCCCAAGACGGTCTACATCGAGGCTGCCGGCGAGGGCGAGGTCAAGGCCGGTGACATCCACGCGGACGGTGAGGTCGAGATCCTGAATCCTGACCTGCACATCGCTACCCTGATGAGCGATGCTCGCCTGTCCATGGAGATTACGATGACTTCCGGCCGCGGCTATGTTCCGGCTGAGAAGAACAAGCAGCATCAGACCTCCATCGGCGTCATTCCGGTGGATTCGATCTACACGCCGGTCTACAAGGTCAACTACACGGTTGAAAACACCCGTGTCCGCGATCTGACCGACTATGATAAGCTGACGCTCGAGATCTGGACCGACGGAACCATCACCGCCCGCGACGCTGTATCGCTCGGCGCAAAGGTTCTCCGCGACCACCTCGATCTGTTCGTAGACCTGTCCGAGGAGATCGGCTCCAAGTCCACCGTTGTTGAAAAGGCTGAAGCGCAGCACGATAAGGTGCTTGAAATGACGATCGAGGAGCTGGACTTCTCCGTTCGTTCCTTCAACTGCCTCAAGCGCGCAGGCATCAACACGGTTGAGGATCTCATCAACACCTCTGAGGAGGACATGATGAAGGTTCGTAACCTGGGCCGCAAGTCCCTGGAAGAGGTCATCGGCAAGCTGGAGGCTATGGGCCTGCATCTTGCAAAGTCCGAGGAGTAATCTTCGTACTTTCGCCCACAGCTTCGTCAGAAGCTGCAAGCGAAACTGCCTAATTACCGAAAACGGACAAACTGTGTGCCGTGAGGCACTGTAAATGAACTGACGCGGCGGTACGTTTTACCGCGCCGCCGCTTTTACTTTAATTTGGAGGTAAACACGAATGGCTAACAATCGCAAGCTCGGCCGTCCTACTGACCATCGTAAGGCTATGCTGCGTGCGCTGGTAACCTACCTGCTGGAGAACGGCAAGGTTGAGACCACCCTCGCTCGCGCTAAGGAAGTAGGCCCGATGACCGAGAAGATGATTACCCTCGGCAAGAAGAACACTCTGGCTTCCCGTCGTCAGGCTATGGCTTACGTCACCAAGGAAGCAGTTGTTGCTAAGCTGTTCTCTGAGATCGCTCCGGAGTACGCTAACCGTAACGGTGGCTACACCCGCATCGTAAAGATCGGTCCCCGCCGCGGCGACTGCGCAGAGATGGCAATCATCGAGCTGGTTAAGTAATTCCTGACGGAATACTGACGACTCGACCTGAGCGCAGGCTCGGGAAAAAATGATTTTCAAAAAGGTTATCCAGTAGCGTGCTTATTGGATAACCTTTTTCTTTTGCCCATAACAGGAAAATAAAGGCAATCAGAACAAAAACGATAAAAAGACAACGTGAAATCAATATTTGTAAGGCAATCTGTACAATTGGGCATGGGAAAAATTTGTTATTCTGAGAATTGACTGCAAACCATAATCTGTTATACTAAAATTAAAGGTAGTAGACCTTAATGCGATCAGTGAGGAGGGATAAACATGAAAACGTTATTCAAAAAGATAGTCAGCGCACTGCTTGCTGTACTCTGCTTTGGCGGCATGTTCGCCGCGGCAGCAGAGACACCGGCAGCCGAGGGAGAGTTTCGGCCGTTTCAGACGTCTGAGGAATATGACGATACCGGAAAGAATATTCTCCCGGCGGATAACACACAGCCGTCCCAGCCGGGAAGCGTCACGAACGAGTACGTGGTGGTAATTCCGGCGAACAGCACCGTGGCGCTGTCTGAGTGGGCTCCTGCTATCAAAAAGGGAACATTCATCGCCGTAAAGGCCATGGATACCACGCCGTCTGGCGAAAATCTGACGTTTTCGCTCCAGTCCTCCGGCGGCGGCGGTTTTACCTACGGCCTTGCCGAAGAGCAGACAAGACGAATAGAGGCCACGACGGATGGTAATTGCAGAATTACTTTCCATGCGGTGAAAGCCGTAACGGCAAAAATCAAAATCACAATCGGAGAAGGACTTCCGGCCGAGAACGAGCAGGTGAAGGGCGCTTCGAACGAGTATGTGGTGACGATTCCGGCGGGCGGTTCCGTAACGCTGAAAGCGTGGGCGCCTGCTCTTACGAAGGGAACCGTTGTCGAAGTAAAAGCCATGGATACAACGCCGAACGGCGCGGAGTTCACCTGTGCACTCCGCTCCTCCGAGGGGGACAGCATCGCCGGCACGCTCACCGAGGAACAGTCCGCACGCATGACGGCTCCGAATTCCGGCGATTACAGCATCACTTTTACCGCGACAAAAGCCGTTACCGCCAAGATCAAGATCGTAACCGACCCGAAGTGACCGGGAAGAAATATCGCGCAGACACGTTTTCGCCGCCTGCATGTCCGATTTTGTGCATTTTAACGGCGGAAATCCATGCTTTTCTTTTGAAAAAGCTTGCAATAGCGTGGGATACGTGATATACTATCAATGTAAGAATGAAAGTAACCGTAGGGAGTGGCCAAGTGCCACTCCTTACGTTTTGCTTATACAAAATTTTTCGATAACCGAAGGAGGGACGGCTTTGCAGGCAAAGCAGATCGTCGCCCGCGTGGAAGAGCTGGTCAGACCCCTGTGCGAACAGGCCGGCGTTTCTCTGTGGGATGTAGAATTTGAAAAAGAGGGCGGACAGTATATGCTGACCGTCACCGTGGACCACCCGGAGGGCGTGAATATCGACCAGTGTGAGCAGGTCTCCCGCGCGCTTGACCCCATGCTGGACGCAAAGGAATTTGACGATATGCCGTCCTACACGCTGTGCGTTTCCTCGGCGGGACTTGCCCGCCGCCTTAAGCGCCCCGAGCATTTCGAGGCCTTCATGGGACAGACGGTCGAGGTCGGTCTGTACAAGGCGCTGAACGGCGCAAAGCAGATCGAGGGCACGCTCGCAGGCTACGACGACGGCGCGGTAACGCTCGACGTCGGCGGGGAGCGCATCGTATTTGAGCCGAAGGACATTGCCGCGGTTCGTCTCGCGGTCGAGATATAAAAAGGAGTTGGATTGGAAAAAATGGTGAACGCAGAATTTTTTGACGCCCTGGAACAGCTCGAAAAAGAGAAGGGCATCCCGGTGGACTACATGCTCGACCGCGTAGGTCAGGCACTCATCACCGCTTACAAGCGCGATAACGACGGCATGACCGACAACGTTTACGTCGAGCCGAACCGCGAGGAAAAGACCATCCGCATGTACGTGCGCAAGACGGTCGTCCGCACCGAGGACCTTTATGAGCCCTACGAGGAGATCACCCTCGAGGAGGCTGCTGACTACAAGGTAAATCCGCAGGTCGGCGACATCATCGACATCGACATCCCGACCAAGTCGTTCGGCCGCATCGCTGCCCAGACCGCAAAGCAGGTCATCATTCAGGGCATCCGCGAGGCGGAGCGCGGCATGGTCATCTCCGAGTTCGAGAGCAAGGAGCACGAGATCCTGAACGCTACGGTCGCCCGCATCGACCCGCGCAGCGGCAGCGCTTATCTGGACGTTGTTTCCGGCGGCGAGAAGAGCGAGGCCATCCTTGCGGCTTCTGAGCAGGTCCGCGGCGAGACGCTCGTCGAGGGTCAGCACGTCAAGGTTTACCTCATCGAGGTTCGCCGCGGCACGCGCGGCGTGCAGGTCATCGTTTCCCGCACCCATCCGGGTCTGGTCAAGCGCCTGTTCGAGCTCGAGGTGCCGGAGATCCATTCCGGCGTGGTCGAGGTCAAGTCCATCGCTCGTGAGGCAGGCAACCGCACCAAGATCGCCGTTACCTCGCACGACGAGAACGTTGATCCGATCGGCGCCTGCGTCGGTACCCGCGGCGCGCGTGTTTCCAACATCACCGCAGAGCTGAACGGCGAGAAGATCGACATCATCAAGTGGAACGAGGATATGGCAACCTTCGTATCCGCAGCACTCGCACCGGCGGACGTTATCTCCGCTTCCATGCAGGCGGACGGCAAGTCCTGCCGCGTCATCGTTCCGGACGATCAGCTGTCCCTTGCGATCGGCAAGGAGGGTCAGAACGCCCGTCTCGCTGCCAAGCTGACCGGCTGCAAGATCGACATTGCGCCGCAGTCTCAGGCACAGGCTGAGCCGGAGGCGGAGCCGGTCGAGGAGCCGCAGACCGAGCCGCAGGCTGAATAAGCAGGCGGAGGTGCGGCAGAATATGGTACAAAAGAAGATTCCCATGCGGCAGTGCCTTGGCTGCCGTGAAATGTTCCCGAAAAGGGAGCTGATCCGCGTTGTGCGCTCGCCCGAGGGCGAGATTACGCTCGATTTCAAGGGAAAGGCACCCGGCCGCGGCGCGTATCTGTGCGGCAGGCCGGAATGCCTCAAGAAGGCACGCAAGAGCCGCGCGATCGAGCGCGCGCTCAGCGTCACCGTGCCCGAAACGGTCTATGACCAGCTCGAGCAGCAGATGGAACAGGAGGGCGCACATGGCGAATGATCCTGTACTGAGAATGCTCGGCCTTGCACGCCGCGCAGGCAAGCTCGCCTACGGCGATGAGCTGGTGCGCGAGGTGTGCTTTGCCCACAAGGCAAGATGCGTGTTCCTTGCGGGCGACGCCGGCGCGAGCACGGCGAAAAAGGGTGCGTTCTATGCCGAGAAGGCGAATGTTCCCTGCGTGCAGCTGCCCCACGGCAAGATCGAACTCGGCACGGCGGTCGGCAAGTCCGGCTGCGCGATCGTTGCCGTGACGGATATCGGACTCGCCTCGTCCGCGGTTGAAAAGCTGGCGAGCGAGCACGAGGAGTATGCGGAGACCGCAAAGCTCCTCAGCGAGAAGAATGCACGCATCCAGTCCCGCAAGGGCATCAAAAAGCAGAAGAACAAGGCGGAAACCGAGACGGAAAAGCCGGATGAACCGGAAAAACGTGAGGAAAGCCGCCCGAAACCGGCGGAGAAGCGTCCCTTCCGCCGAGACGGCGAGCGCCCCTTCCGCAAGGCGGACGGCGAAAAGCGCCCGTACCGCAAGGACGGCGAGCGCCCCTTCCGCAAGGCGGACGGCGAGAAGCGCCCGTACCGTAAGGACAGTGAGCGCCCCTTCCGCAGGGCGGACGGCGAAAAGCGCCCGTACCGTAAGGACGGCGAGCGTCCCTTCCACAGGGCGGACGGCGAAAAGCGCCCGTACCGCAAGGACGGCGAGCGTCCCTTCCGTCGCGACAGCGCACGGAAACCGCATTTTACAGGCGAAAAACGCAGCTTCCGCAACAAAACGTAACGAATGCGCGAAAGCGCGCATTCAATAGAGCCTGCCGTGCAGGCTCATAAAAACCGGGAGCATGTATCACGGTTTTTATACAGGAAAGCGGTTCTGTGTGCCGCGAAGCGACGCGCAGAACTGCGCCAAGGCTTTGTCCGCGCTTTGCGCGGCACAGCCTATGCTCGCTCGAAAGCGTGGTTTCGAGCGAAATAAATTGGAGGTATTGCCCATGGCATTAGACAATAAATACCGGGTACACGAGGTCGCAAAGGACTTCGGCGTATCCACCAGGGAGATCACGGAAATTCTGACCAAGTATCGCACCGAGCCGAAGAACCATATGCAGGTGCTCGACGATGCCGATCTGTCGGTTATTTTTGAATATATGACCCAGCATCATCAGGTCAAGAACATGGAAAGCCTGCTCGGCGCACAGCAGTCCGAGCGCAAGGGACAGCCTGCCGCGAAGCAGGAGGAGAAGCCGGCCGAGAAGGCGCCGGAGCAGACTCCGGCTTCCTCCAAGGTCAAGCAGGTGCACCGCATCGATACGCGCGGCACCGGCGACGTAAATCTTGCAAAGTACGACGACCATGTCGATAAGCTGGTCGACGCAAAGGCGGAGCGCATGGAGTCCAAGGGCCCCAAGAAGCAGAAGCTCACCAAGAAGTCCGATCAGCGCTCCAAGCCGTTCGGCAACAAGCGTCGTCAGGAGGAGCAGGAGAAGATGCGCCGCCTGCAGCGTCAGCAGCAGATGGCGGCGCTCAAGAAGATCCCGGTCAAGGTCATGATCCCGGACGAGATCTCGGTCGGCGAGCTCGCTTCCCGCATGAAGCGCACCGCAGCGGACGTTATCAAGGGCCTCATCAAGCTCGGCGTCATGGCGTCCATCTCCGAGGTCATCGACTACGATACCGCCGCGATCGTTGCGGAGGAAATGGGCTGCAAGGTCGAGAAGGAAGTTCACGTTACCATCGAGGAGCAGCTGTTCGACGAGCACGAGGATAAGGCAGAGGAGCTTCAGCCCCGCGATCCGGTCGTTGTCGTTATGGGTCACGTTGACCACGGCAAGACCTCTCTGCTCGACGCGATCCGCAAGACCAAGGTCACCGCAGACGAGGCCGGCGGCATTACGCAGCACATCGGCGCATACCGCGTCAAGATCAACGACAAGCCGATCACCTTCCTCGACACCCCGGGCCATGCGGCGTTCACCTCCATGCGTGCACGCGGCGCACAGGTCACCGACATTGCGATCTTGGTCGTAGCAGCAGACGACGGCATCATGCCGCAGACCATCGAGGCGATCAACCATGCCAAGGCGGCAGGCGTTCCGATCATCGTTGCGGTCAACAAGATCGACAAGCCGGCGGCAAATCCGGACCGTGTGCTCCAGCAGCTGACCGAGTACGAACTCGTACCGGAGGAGTGGGGCGGCGACACCATCGTCTGCAATATCTCCGCGAAGTTCGGTCAGGGCATCGACAACCTGCTCGAAATGGTTCTGCTGACCGCAGAGATGGCTGACCTCAAGGCAAATCCGAACCGCAAGGCGCACGGCACTGTCATCGAGGCCAAGCTCGACAAGGGCCGCGGCCCGGTCGCTACCCTGCTCGTTCAGAACGGCACCCTGCACGCAGGCGATACCGTTATCGCCGGTACTTCCGTCGGCCGTGTCCGCGCGATGACCAACGACGATGGCAAGAAGATCGAGTCCGCAGGCCCGTCTGTTCCGGTCGAGATCATCGGTCTGGCCGAAGTCCCGGGTGCAGGTGACATCTTCGACGCCGTAGACGACGAGAAGATGGCGCGCGAGCTGGTCGAGCAGCGCAAGGACAAGGAGAAGGAAGAGCGCAACAAGCTGTTCCACAAGGTAACGCTCGACAACCTGTTCGATTCCATCCAGCAGGGCGAGATGAAGGAGCTGAACATCATCGTCAAGGCCGACGTACAGGGCTCGGTCGAGGCGGTTCGCTCCTCGCTCGAGAAGCTGTCGAACGATGAGGTTCGCGTCCGCGTCATCCACGGCGCTGTCGGCGCGATCAACGAATCCGACGTTATGCTCGCCGCCGCTTCGGGCGCGATCATCGTTGGCTTCAACGTTCGTCCGGACCGCACCGCGACCGACTCCGCTGCACAGCAGGGCGTTGACATGCGCATGTACCGCGTCATCTATGATGCCATCGAGGAGATGGAGCAGGCGATGAAGGGCATGCTCGAGCCGAAGTTCAAGGAAGTCGTGCTCGGCCACGCAGAGGTTCGTCAGGTATTCAAGATCACCGGCGCAGGCGCGGTAGCAGGCTGCTACGTTCAGGACGGCAAGATCCAGCGCAACGCTGAGGTCCGCGTTGTCCGCGACGGCATCGTATTCCATGAGGGTCATCTCAACACCCTCAAGCGCTTCAAGGACGACGTCAAGGAAGTCGCTGCTGCATACGAGTGCGGCATGAGCATCGAGAACTACAATGATATCAAGGAAGGCGATATCATTGAGTGCTTTGTGATGGAGGAAGTAAAGCAGTAAACTGCTTTTCTAAGGGGGACGCTGTCCCCCTTAGATACGTTTCCGGTTCCCAAGGGAAACCGGAAACGATAACCCCCTCTCGAATGAATACATTCGAGGCCGCGCCGCCGCGGCGCGGGCAGTGGTATAAAAGTCCGGCGGAGCTGGACTTTTATGGGGAATTTGATGGCAGCGCGCTGCGGCGCGTGCCTGAAAATGCGCTTTGCGCATTTCCTTTTAGCAAGAATTAACCAATCCTCAAGAGGGAGGTTTGATTTATTATGTCTACTCGAATTGATCGTATTTCCGAAGAAGTGATGAAGGCGCTGGCGGAGGCGCTGCGGTCGGTCAAGGACCCGCGCGTGCAGAACGCGATGGTTTCGGTCGTCCACTGCGATGTAACCAACGACCTGCGCTACGCAAAGTGCTATATCTCCGTGCTCGGCAGCGAGCAGCAGGCGAAGGACGTCATGAAGGGCCTCAAGTCTGCGGCCGGATGGCTGCGCCGCGAGGTCGGCCACAAGGTCCAGCTGCGCTACGCGCCCGAGCTGGTGTTCGAGCTCGACGAGTCGATCACGCGCGGTGCGCACATCTCGGAAATGCTGCATGAACTGAAAAACGAAGGGAAGCTCGGAGGGGAGGACGAGGAATGATCGTTCACGTAGCTGAAGCGGCTGCCGCTTTGCAGGCGCATGACGATATTCTCATCCTGACCCACCGCCGCCCGGACGGCGATACCGCAGGCTGCGCCGGCGCTCTGTGCCGCGGTCTGCGCCAGATTGGCAAGCGGGCGTATATTCTGGAGAATCCGGAGATCACAAGACGCTATGCGCCGATGATTACCGACTGTTATCCTCCGGATGATTTTAATCCTCAGTATATCGTTTCGACCGATATTGCAGAGGAAAAGCTGTTCCCCGATACGGCGGAGCAGTATAAGGGCAGGGTGGATCTGGTCATCGACCACCACGGCTCGAACGAAGGCTTCGGCGCGAAAAACCTCATCCGTGCGGATGCGGGCGCATGCGCGGAGGTGCTGTACGATGTGCTGACGGCGCTCGGATGCAGACTGACGCGCGAGATCGCGGAGTGCATTTATGTCGGCGTCTCGACCGATACCGGCTGCTTCAAGTTTTCGAATACGACCGCGCACACCCATGCGGTCGCGGCGGCGTGCCTGACCGCCGGCATCGACGGCGGTGAGATCAACCGCGCGCTGTTTGAGACCAAGTCGCGTCCGCGCTTCGAGATGGAGCGCATCGTATTCGACACGATGGAGTTTCACGAGGACGGCGCGATCGCGGTCGCGGTGCTCTGGCGGAAGGACATCGACCGCGTCGGCGCGGATATGGACGATCTGGACTCGATCGCTTCGCTCACGCGGCAGATCGAGGGCGTGCAGATCGGCATTACGATGACCGAAAAGGCGGACGGAACCGTTCGCGTTTCCGTGCGCACGACCAGGGAAATGGATGCCTCCGCGATCTGCAAACGGGTCGGCGGCGGCGGCCATGTCCGTGCGGCAGGCGCGAGCTTCACCTGCGGCATGGACGAGGCGAAGGCCGAGATGCTGCGCGTAGCGAAGGAGCAGTTCCATGCAGCAGAC
>ULWR01020823.1_pt1 | contig 13477 bp, 9 predicted proteins | sample 1960531 | NCBI WGS metagenome assembly ULWR01 (sample SAMEA4835817, study PRJEB28245) | human gut metagenome | biome: gut microbiome; material: fecal sample | place: Denmark | collected 2008
AGAAACAACATTACTCACTGGCCAGGATAAAAGCCAGAAACAGGAAAACGGAAATGCTTTGGATTTTCTTTGGGATACATACGGCCAATGCGGTATGCATGATAGAAAAGGTCGAAAAGAAAAAAAGAACTGCTGCATAATCAGACTAAAATAACAGGAAAAGAGGAGAGGTTTTAACTTCCCCTAAAAAAGACATGTACATAATGCATGGGTGGAAAGGAAAAAATAAGAATATGTAAATAATATTCTATGAAAAGACAGAAAACTGGGGAGGTTCAACGAAAATAATCAAGAGAAAAGCTCACGTAAAGTAAAACTTTTCTCTTAATTTATTAGAAAGAGGAACATTTACGGAATATCCCCAAGTACATCAATACAGACTTCCTTGACCGACTTCCGTAAAGAGCTTCGACAACTTCTCCACCACCGGTTTCATATAACGTTCTCCTTTCTCGGCAGAAGCTTTTTTGGGGTTCCCTACCCCGCTGTCGACTGTAGCCTTATTCCAATGGCGGGGAGCCCAGCCCACCTTTTCATTCAGGGAAGGAATAGCAAACGGTTGGGATTCTCCGTCACCGGCCTCAGCCAGATTCACCAGCTCGGGATGGTAATGCATCATGACGGAAGTCTCAGACTCGCCGGCATGGTCGTCGACAACAGCCTCAAAGTAGTCTTTGGGAGGGACGATGCTGAACCAGTCGGCAGCGATAATCAGAAAATCGGGATACACAAACGCCAGGTCACGAATCATTCCCTTGAAGTTGTTGCCGCCATGACCGCTGAGAATAATCAGCTTGCGCATGCCTTGTGCATAGAGGGAGGCAACTATGTCTTCCAGAATGGCCTGCTGGGTGGAATAGCGGGTATGGATGCAGAACGGAAGTTCGCGCTGCCCCGGATTGTGTGCACCGAAAGGTACGGGAGGCATCACCATGCAGCGTACACCGGAATTCTGTAAAGCCAATGCAGCCGCGTCTACGGCAATGTCATGCGGCAGAATACAATCAGTGAGATAAGGCAGATGCAGATTATGGGGCTCCGTAGCTCCCCAAGGCAGGATGACAACGTCATACTTCACTCCTTTCACCTTTCCATAGCAGGAAACAGTAAGGTCAATTTCTCTTTTTTCCATGATAGTTTATTTTGGGGGTAAATCTTTACCGCAAAAATAAACATTATTCCGTCACATTGAACCTATTGCCGGCGATATTCTTTAGGTGACATACCGGTGTGATGCTTGAAATACTTGCCAAAGAACGACTGGTTGGCAAAGTGCAGCTCGTCCGCAATTTCCTGAATGCTCAGCTCGGAAGACTTCAACAAGGCTTTGGCTTCCAAAACGACGAGACTGTCAATCCATTCGCCTGCCGTCTTTCCGCTGATTTCCTTCACTACGGTGGAAAGGTGCTTGGCGGTGAGGAACATCTTATCGGCATAATAGGACACACTTCGCTCTTCCTTATAGGACTCTGAAACGGCACGGATAAAGCGTTCGAACAAGTCTTCCTTCCTGCTTTTGGGTATGCGCTCCTGAACGGCATGCCCTTGATAGATGTTGTATATCTCATAGAACAGTGCCAGCAGCAATCCCTGGGTGATTTCCTTACGGAAAGGATTGTCCTTCAGCTTCACCTTGCTCCAGAGGAAAGAGTGATACTCCTGGAATGATTGGGATTCCTCCAGAGTGATGTGGACGAAAGGCCGTTCCTTAATCATGAAGAACATGGGGAAAAGCTGTTGCATGGTGGGTATCACCATATCCATAAAATCTTTTGAGACGGCAATGAAAAGTCCGGCAAAGTCATCGGAGCGTTCTCCTTGCAGAACAATCTGGTCGGGAAGGATAATACCCAACATACCTTCCCGCATTTCACATTGCTGCAAGTTGAGTTCCAGTTTGCACCACCCTTTCAGGCAGACAGTCAGGCAAGCAGCATTCAAACGGGTGGGATAAGAGCTCAAAGACATGTCCTTGATGTCATCAAAAATAGCAAAATCATTGCCGATGAAATCGATCATCGGCAAATGATGTATCTGGGAAATATCTACATTTCGTATTCTCTTAGTATCCATGGTTTTTGTGCTTTGGCGACAAATGTAGGACTATTTTGCGGAATTTAGCTCTAAAAATCCTTAAATGGAAACTTTTAGTTCATTATCTTGAAGCCGACAAAGAAGGTTCTCGGCTGCGTAGGTCCGTAGAAATAGCCCGCATCGCGGAATTCCCCTTTATCCAGGTCTTTCTGGAAACTGTTGAAGATATTCTGTACACCCGTATTCAACTGAAGCTTGATATGGTCGTGAAGCACAAAGGTGTAGTTCAGCTTCACATTCAGGTCCAGGAATTGGGGGGTATGCTCCATGCGGTCCGAGGTGATATTGCAGAAGGCACCCTCGGGAGCATCTTCCGGTGCGTAGTGCGGCACAATCATCTTTCCCGTATAAGTGCCGGAAAGGGAGAAATCGAAATTCTTCACCGGTGCCGAGGAGAAAGTGAAGTACCCGTAATAGTCCGGTGTACGGGGCATGCGCTTGGTGGTAAGGTCTTTGCCGTCCACCTTTGTCCAGACTTCTTCATGGGTGTAGCGGCTGCGCTGCGCCGTGAAGCCGAGCTGGAACTGCGCCTCCTTGCCGTGGGCAATCTTCGCATCCAGATTGGCACCGTATACGCGTGCGCCGTTTCCGTTGCGGCGCTCCTTGATGACATCCCCTACTTCGTTCTTGCCGATATCTTCGAGCACAAAGACGTGGCGCAGGTCTGTATAGAAACCCTCCACCAGGATGTTTGCCTGCCAGTGTCCCAGATGGGCAGTCCAGTCCACCGAACCGCTGTAACTGTTGGAGCGTTCTTCACTCAGGTTATCGGCGAGTTTGATTTGGACTCCCTTGCCGCCTACTGCCGTCACGTGCAAGTCCTCATCGTATGCCTGCGGAGCGCGGAAACCGGTAGAGTAAGTCAAGCGTGCCTGAAAATCATCTGCCGGCTTGTAGAGCAGGTTGACGCGGGGGCTGAAAATAAGCTTGTCTATCAGGTTGTGCTTGTCCAGGCGGGCGCCGACCAGCATGGTCAGTACGTTCATCTTCCACTCATTCTGCACGAAGGCGCTGGCAATGCGGACATCCTGCTCCATGTCACGATGATAGCCGGTCATGATGTCGTGCAGGGAGTTGTTCTGATATTCCAGTCCGCCGGTGAAGGTGGCGGGGGCAAAGAAGCAGTTGTCCATATTGCCCACATACATGCCGCCGGCAACCCAGGTCAGGTCTTTCGTCTTGCCGTAAGCATTCATGTTCTTTTGGGCACCATAGTAGCTGTTGCGGTCGGTGTGCTGTATGGAGGTGTAAGCCGAAATCTTATGCTTGTACTCCTTCCAGAACAAATCGTAGCTCACGCCTCCGCTATTGATGATATGCTTGGTCTGCTCGGTGATGTCCGTCTCGTGCGGCTGCAAATCGAATTTGTTGCCTCCGCGACGAAGTTCGTTGGTGGTATGGTATTCCAGATTGATGCGGCTGAAATGCGTAGGACGGTAATAGGCGCGGAAGCCGAAAGTATTCATGTTCAGCTTGCCCAGCTCGGAAAAGCCATCGCCATCGCGGTCGTAGGGGTTGCGGTTGCGGTAACTCTCATAAAAGGCAATGCCGTAAGAGTTATCTTTGGCAACCAGCGACACATTGCCACCCATATATTGCTCCCAGGACTTGCCGTCCATATTGGAGAACATGCTCGATACCTGAAAGGAATTGTTGATGGGGTCTTTGGTTATAATATTGATAGTTCCTCCCACAGCATTGGCGCCAAACAAGGCAGAGCCTCCGCCACGCACCACTTCTACCCGTTCAATCATGTTCACGGGGATTTGCTCCAATCCGTACACACCGCTCAATGCACTGATGATGGGACGGCTGTTTATCAATATCTGCGAATACGGACCTTCCAAGCCATTGATGCGCACCTGGGGGAAACCACAGTTCTGGCAGTTGTTCTCCACACGCAAGCCCGATTGGTAGTTCAGTGTCTTGGCAAGGTCGGTGGAGTTGACCATCTCGAACAATTTGGTACTCATCACATTTACAACTACCGGAGCTGCCTTGCGGCTTACCTCGTTGCGGTTGGCGGATACCACCACTTCATCGGTCATGAAACTCTCCTCTTCCATCGGGAAATGTATGACGGCAGTAAAGTCCTTGCTCACCGTCACCTCCTTCTCTTGGGTCTTGTAACCCACTGCCGACACACGGAGCTTGTATTTTCCCGCCGGAAGCTTGCGGAACTCAAATTGTCCTTCTTCATTGGAAACCGTTCCCTGACCACTGCCGATAATCAAAACCGTGGCATACGGTATATTTTCCTCCGTACCTTTCACTATCACATGGCCGGAAATCATATTGCCTTCTTTTATAGGATTTACGGCAAAAGCTACGCTGGCACTTACCACTGCAAGTACCAACGCCAAAATGTATTGTTTCATCAAATTAGCGCTCTAAATAAAAAAAATAATTCAAGTCTGAAAAAAGATAATCATCCGAGATGCCGCACTTCGTTCACTGAAATGCCGGACTTCGAGACTAAAATGCCTGGTATCTACATACAAAAAATCCAGGCGTTTTTAAACCTAATGACTATGAAAAAAGAGCGGGAGGAGCGCGAAGGGAAAGGGTACGTATCACTTCCCCCTTAACAGTAGGTGTTGCCGGTTTGGCTCTGAGCATGGCCAGCAAAGGACGCATCGGGTGCTGAACCTCATACACATCCACTCCGGAAGAGTAGAATGCCGACAAATGCCCGATAACCAAAAGGGAAGTCTGAGAGTGAGAGTGTGTGCCATGAAAAGGGTGCGAGTGCGTTATCATCACCCCATTCACATAATGGACGTGAGTGAACGCAGTGATACTTGCCTGGTACATGATAAACAGTACCAGCAAGCTCAATGCACCTATAATTTTTTTCTTCTGCTTCACGTCCAAAAACTTATACTATAGATTTTGAGCCGCAAAGATAGTGAATTATTCTTTAACTTTGCCAAACAAGAACTCATAATCACGCTTGGAAGCCGGAGCCGCCCACTCTTCGGGAATAAACTTCCACTGATTCAGCGTACGCGGTTCAATCACCTTCTTCTGCTCAATGTACTGCATCAGATAATAGCGTAAGTCCTTATCCGTAGAGTGGATGATGCGTTCCTTCAATTCATCCTGCGAGATGCCGGCCCCCTTTGTCAGCAATTCGCCGCCACCGTTTCCGCGATAAGAATTCACCGCTACCTTATACATTTTATCCATATCGAACGGAGTACCGTCTGCCATACTGAGAATGGCTACCTTCTCGCCATCCGGCTTGGTCACATCCACCGTGTAGATAATACCCGCCGCAGAATCGAAGTTGAAGCTGAAATTCTTGAATGAGGCCCTATCCGTAGCACCTTCGCGGCGCTTCTCACGGAAGAGAAGGATATGGTCGTCCGGAGACTTCATCCGATTGGTCCACAAATCATACGACATCTCCAAGGCATCGCGTATCTCCTTCCCCGTCAGACGCATGGTGTAAAGCATATTTTCGTACTTATACAGATTGAACATATCGTTCACAAAAATGTCTCCTTTACGGATTTCCGTATCATAGGACAAAGGAGCCGCAAAAGAAATATCCGCTCCGCTGATTGCCAACTGCAATTCGTGGATAAGGTCTATAAAAGCGGAAGAACCGAAATAGGCAGGACGTGTGGAGATAGTCTCGGTAAAGGAACCAATTTTCTTGGAAACAAAATTCTGCACAGCTTCATTTTCGGGGGCAAAGCGTTGCATGAACTCTTCGCTGACGCCGTAGTCTTGCGTATCGGACAGTATGCCGTCTATCTTCTTGTCTATAACTTTACCATCACGCAGTTTCAAGGTTATATCCACATTACTCACAACAACACCGTTGCTGGCAGGGTCCATCACCAGTACCGAGTCACCGGCTATGTTGCACACCCTCTTGCATTCGCGCGCATGGTCGTGCCCCATCAGGACAATATCGAATCCCGGCACGTTGCACGCCACTTCCACCGAAGCGTTTTCGCGATACTTGCCTCCCATCAGCTGGGCATCCTGGCCGGCATGGAACATACCGATAACCAAATCAGGCTTTTCCTGCTCACGGATAATCTTCATCCATTTGCGGGCAGTCTCCTCCATATCGTCGAAACGCAGCCCTTTCCACAGATTCTCTGAAAGCCATACGGGGATGGCAGGAGTTATCATACCGAGAACCACAATTTTCACTCCGTCACGTTCCAGCACCTCATAGGGTTTGAAATGGGTTTCTCCGGTAGCAGTATCCACAATATTGGCACCCAATATCGGAAAACGGCAGTCACCTGCCCAACGGTCGAAAACGGTACGGCCGGTCTCTACGTCATGGTTACCCATATTGCCGGCATTATACCCCATGAAATTCATCATCTCCGCTGCCAGATGAGGGGCAACGGTATCTATGTAATTATAATAATAGGCTGTGGGCTGTCCCTGCAGAATGTCACCATTGTCCAAGAGAATCAGATTTTTGCCATAAGCCTCACGTTCTTTTTGCACCAAAGCATGCACACGTGCCAGACTGCCGGTTGCCTCCCGGCGGCGTATAAAGTCGTAGGGATAGTAGTTGCCGTGTATATCACTGGTCTGTACGACTTTCAGTTTCACCTCTCTTTCCTGCGCAGGCAGTATGCTTGTCAGGACAAAAATCCAGATAAAAAAACAACTAAATCTTTTCATTATATTTCCTTATTTCTTGTCGGTTCTTATAAGTTCATAGGATGGGTAAACATAAACCGCGCTCCATCCGTATAGGCAGGATCTATCCAAATCTCGCCGCCCCACTTCTCAACGGTCAGCTTACAGATGGACAAGCCCAAGCCGGTTCCCTGCACATATTCGTTCAGCTTCTCGAAACGTTCGAACACCCGTTTCTGTTTGTCCAATGGAATGCCGCAACCAGTGTCAGTCACCGAGAATACTGCAACATTCCTCGCCGTATCCGGCTCCAGCTTCAAGGTTATCGTACCTTCTTTTGTAAACTTGTCCGCATTGGAAAGCAGATTTATCACAACCTGCTGTAAACGCTGCACATCCGTCCGCATCTCCACTACCTCACGTTCACACTCAAATAAGAATTGATTGGTCGACCTGCGTGCCTGGGCCACGGAAGCTACTACCTGCTGGCATATCTGCACTACATTGCAGCTCTCCAAAGAAAGGATGACGCGGTCGGCCTCCAAACGGGACACATCCAATATGTCATTAATCAACCGAAGCAGCAAATCAGAGTTGGTCCTAATAATCTCGAAATAGCCACGCTGTTCTTCTTCCGAGGCTCCTCCGGCAGACAGCACGTCCGAGAAGCCCACAATCGCATTCAATGGAGTACGGATTTCGTGGCTCATATTGGCAAGGAAAGCACTCTTCAGACGGCTGGATTCTTCGGCACGGTCTTTTGCTTCGCGCAAGGCACCCTCGGATACCTCCAGTTCATCCTTCAACTTCTTTGTATGATAATAAAAGTAAAGGGAAACGAACAAACCGCCCAACAGCACCAACAGAACAGCACCGACAGACCAGATATGATACTTGTACTGTTCGTAGAAAGAAGGGGTTACGTTCAGCATCTTTACCGGCTGCGGAAGGCCGGTGATATTCAGTTTCTTTTCCTTCACAAGTTTACCGTCCAGTATGGTCTCATTCGGAATGATTTCCATATGGGTCTCACTATCCTGGGAGGTGGTCAGCAGGCGGTAAGACTGTCTTGCCATCTCCTTGCCCAAAGCACGGTAAGCAGGAACGACACCTGCCACAGCCCAATATCCCAAGCCTACGGAACTGAGCGAGAAAGTGGGCAAAGTGGGAGCTGCTTCCATCATGGCGTAGGTTGCATTCCGCATGAAGTAACCATCGTTCATGTCCACACGCCATGTCCCCATCAATATAGCTGTATTTTCCGGTAACTCATGCAATCTGTCACAAATGGTATATATGGTATTGACGCGTCCGTCCAGCAGAATCAGGTTTAGTTCCGGGAACTTCTGCATCTCCTTCACTACATAGGCCTGCATGGCAACGCCGCCATAACTGTTGTCTGAGACAAAAGCGATATTCTTGGTGCCGGGATACATCTGCTTTATCATATTGATGTTGGCCTCCACATCATACTCATAAACGAAGCCAGCCTTGATAGGCGAACTGGGGAAATCCGTGAAGAAGTCGACGGATTCGGGCATCCAGGTCTTTAAGTCGACCGTATCGCCCGGCAACAATATGGCGTTACGGCTGGACAATGCACTTACGACCGGAGTATTGCCGCGTATAGAGTCGGGCAGAGAAAGATAGGCAGCCCAAGCCTCCTGCCCAATAAGGACGGTCAGCGCCGGACTGTTATCGCCCTGGTATTTGGACAATAGCTCCACCATCCTCCGTTCCCAAAGGGGAGATTCGGAGAAGCTTTTGCAGTTCATGTTTTCCAATGCGATGGTGTTTGTCCCGCCCAGGCGTTGGAACTCCTCCATAAAGTCTGAGATGTTGCCGGAAGTACGGCCAGCATCCGGGTTATAGGAACTGATAATCAGTATCGGATGCTCCCCCGTAATAGAGAACACTGGTAACAGACAGCAGAATAATGCTATGATACATGACGATATGGTACGAAACACATCAGTCATGAAGGTCATAGTCATTAATGCCATAAAGTATGGCGTAGGACTTTGCTAAATTTGCTTTTTCAAATTTAGCCATAAATGTGGTGTCACTCTCGGCATTGGTATCACGATGTTTTGCTTCGTTAAAGTCATAAATATCCTTCAGGCCTACGGGAACGCCCTCCTCATCAAAGAAGATTGTCGCACAGCCCAAGGCATAATCAAATTCATCATTCTCATAGAAAGAAATGGTTTGGGAATAATAGACCTTTCCTTTAATGATTACCTTCTGTGGGCCATGAAACAGCTTCTCGCTTGCCGCACGCGAGGCAACAGCCGCTTTCGCAATCCGCTCAAAGACTTCTGACGACACGGTCATAGTTTGACCTTTTTTTGTAAAATACCAAAGCAGGCATTGTTTTTCAAAATCGCTATTCACTTTTGCCATGAAATGCTTCAATACCTCCTCAAGGTTTTTGCCGAAATGTGTTTGAGCCTCATTTTCGGCTGCTTTCACTAACGTATTGATAAATGTAGTGAGCATTTTATCTAAAATCGATTGACCTTTAGCTTCTTCCATATTATTGTTTATTAGTTCGTTATAGTTGACAAACTTCGCAATAATAAATGATTTTTCCAAGAATATGGGGTTTATTTTCGTACGACGATTGTTTTTCGTACTTTTGGCATCCATTATAAAAAGAGAGAACCGATGATACAACATTTCCACCGCATGATATCTGCCGCCCTCGGCATATCAGAGAAACAAATAGTACAGACCCTCGGATTGCTGAACGATGGTGCCACCATCCCCTTCATCAGCCGCTACCGAAAAGAAGTGACGGGAGGACTGGACGAAGTGCAGATTGAATCCATAAAGACCCACTACGAAAAGCTGAACGAAATCGCCAAACGTAAAGAAACCATCCTGAACACCATACAGGAACAAGGTAAACTGACCGCCGAACTTCAGAAGCGCATCGAGGAGACTTGGGACAATACCCTACTGGAGGACATCTACCTCCCCTACAAGCCCAAACGGAAAACACGTGCCGAAGCAGCCCGTCAAAAAGGACTGGAACCCCTCGCCACCCTGCTGATGCTGCAACGTGATCCTCATCCGGAGGAACGCGCCGCCAATTACGTGAAAGGAGACGTGAAGAACGTGGAAGATGCACTGAAAGGTGCCCGTGACATCATAGCCGAGCATGTTAGCGAAGACGAACGTGCCCGAAACAGCGTGCGCAACGCATTTGCCCGCCAAGGCATACTGACCGCCAAAGTAGTGAAAGGCAAAGAAGAGGAAGCGACCAAATACCGTGACTACTTCGACTGCTCCGAATCGTTGAAGCGATGCAACTCCCACCGCCTGCTCGCCATCCGGCGTGCCGAAGCGGAAGGCCTGCTGAAAGTCAGCATCAGCCCGGACGATGAGGAGTGCGTGGAACGGCTGGAACGCCAATTCGTGCGGAGCAACAACCCCTGCGGACAGCAAGTGGCAGAAGCCGTGCAGGATTCCTACAAACGCCTATTGAAGCCATCCATAGAGACGGAATTTGCCACGCAAAGTAAGGAACGTGCTGATGAGGAAGCCATCAAGGTATTTGCCGAAAACCTCCGTCAGTTGTTGCTGGCTTCACCACTGGGGCAAAAGCGTGTGATGGGTATAGACCCCGGATTTCGTACGGGTTGTAAAGTTGTGTGCCTCGATGCACAAGGAAATCTGCTCCACAATGAGAACATCTACCCCCACCCTCCGGTCAGCAAGCAGAAAGAGGCATTTGCCAAGCTGCAAATGATGATAGAGTCTTATAAGATAGATGCTGTAGCCATAGGTAACGGAACAGCCAGCCGCGAAACGGAGGAGTTCTTGAAACATCAGCGCTTCAACCGCGACATACAGATATTCATCGTCAGCGAGCAGGGAGCTTCCATCTATTCGGCCTCTAAAATTGCACGGGACGAGTTTCCCGACTACGACGTCACCGTACGCGGTGCTGTGTCCATAGGCAGACGACTGATGGACCCGCTGGCAGAGTTAGTAAAGATTGACCCGAAATCTATTGGTGTGGGGCAATACCAGCATGACGTAGACCAAACCAAGCTGAAAAAATCACTGGACCAGACCGTAGAAAACTGTGTAAACTTGGTAGGTGTCAACCTGAACACCGCAAGCAGCCATCTACTGACCTACATCTCGGGATTGGGTCCGCAACTGGCACAGAACATTGTGAACTATCGTGCCGAAAACGGTGCCTTCACCTCGCGCAAGGAACTGATGAAAGTACCTCGTATGGGTGCCAAGGCGTTTGAGCAATGTGCCGGCTTCCTACGCATTCCGCAGGCAAAGAATCCGCTGGACAATACTGCCGTACACCCGGAAAGCTATTGCATCGTAGAACAAATGGCAAAGGACTTGGGTTGCAGCGTAGCCGAGCTGATAGCCAGCCGGGAGCTGCGCCTGAAGATTAATCCGGAACGCTACCTCTCCCCCACCGTGGGCATGCCGACACTGAAAGACATCCTGCAAGAGCTGGACAAGCCCGGACGTGACCCACGCGGACCGATAAAAATATTTGAATTTGATAAGAACGTGCGCACCATCAACGACCTACGCGAAGGCATGGAATTGCCCGGCATCGTAGGAAACATCACCAACTTCGGCGCATTTGTCGATATAGGCATCAAGGAAAACGGACTGGTACACCTCTCCCAACTCGCCGACAGATTCATATCAGACCCTAATGAAGTAGTGTCCATTCACCAGCATATACGCGTAAAGGTACTCAGCATAGATATGGACCGGAAACGCATACAGCTGACAATGAAAGGAGTGGAACAGAATTAGTGATTAATGATTAGGGATTAGGGATTAATGGTTAGTGGTTAATGGTTTCCGTATTAATCATTAATCCCTAATCCCTTATAATAGTGTCTTAAGATAATTACTGTACCAAGCACTAAAAGTAGTGAACACAGAATAGAGCCTTCGAACCCGAAAGTTCCTCCATTTATCAGATTTTCTTCCGGAAAGTGAAGAATCAGCAGATTCTCATTGCTAAATTCATTTCCACTGACTTTATATCCCAAAACAGAACCTTGAATCCAGTTCCAGAACCAATGCAAGGCAATGGGGAAACAGAGGTTGCGCGTGTATATATAGGAAGCTCCCAAGAAACAACCCGCCAGCATGATATTCAAAAACGGGACGAAGGCAAAGCTGGGATTGAAAAGATGCATCAACGAAAATAACACCGCAGAGATAAACAATGCCACAAACTTATTGACGCCTCCATCCAGCATACGCCCTAAAATGAAACCGCGTCCAATAACTTCTTCCGTAACTGCCACTAAAAAATAAAGCAAAAGACTCGACAACAACGAAATGGGAGAAAACAAGACCCCTGCCACTTCCACAGCCCCCAACAATAAAGACAAGCCAAAACCAACTGCATACAAGAACACGACAAACAAAGCTCCGTTCAGCAGGCTTCTACCCCATCCCTTCAAAGACAAGCCCAAGCCCGAAAAAGGAAGCTTCCTGAAGCCCAGCACCATACAAGCGGCAATAAGCCCACTGGCCAACATCAAGACTTCATTCAACATCATTAAATAGACGCTCATCCCACCAGCTTGTGTCTTCAACTCAGGGAAAGCAATCGCAAAAGGTATGGCAAACAAAAACAGAAAAATCATAAAAAGTACAGTAAACAGTACTATATCAACGAATGCCAGCCAAATACGTTTTGTTTTACTCATAGCAACACACTCTTCCTTCACCGTTTCTTCCGTCTCCATTTGTATCTCATTTTGATTAATATCCGACAAAAATAATAATAAAAAGAAAAAACTTCATGTATTCCTGCCGGTTTCTTCTTATATTTGAAAAATCAATCTGGAATCGACAAACATGAAACTAAGAAAAATACTTTTAGCCGTTGCCGGACTGGCGTTAATGCTGAATGCCTCGGCACAAAAATCCAAAAGATACTACGTGGCCAAACCCGGCACCCTGGTGGAACTGATGACAGAAGCGGAAGCCAATGAAATCACCCAACTGACCCTGCAGGGCAAGCTGAATGCCGTAGATTTCAGGCATCTACGGGATGAATTCAAAAACCTGCAACTGCTGGACATTTCCAATGCCTCCATCAGCATGTATGCAGGCAAGAACGGGACTTATCCAAACCGTTTTTATGTATATCCTGCCAATTGCATTCCGGCATATGCCTTCTGCAAGCAAATGGACGACAGTACATTTGTAGGCAAGGAGACACTGACCAGGATTATCCTTTCCGACAAGACCAAGAACATCGAAGATGCTGCCTTTAAGGGATGTAAAAATCTCAAGATATGCCAGATACGGAAGAAAACGGCTCCCAATCTGTTGTCCGAAGCATTGGCCGATAGCGTTACAGCCATATTTGTTCCATTGGGATGCAGTGACTCCTATCGTACCAAAATGAAATGGGAGACCTTTGCATTCATTGAAGGAGAACCACTGACAGTCAATGTGCAGATTGGTAAAATGGGCAGCCTTGCCAGCGAACTGTTAAGAGCCGGATTTCAGCCCAAAGACGTTAACTTTCTGACCGTTGAAGGAAAAATGGACGAAGCCGACTTCACATTGATACGCGACTATATGCCCAATCTGGTTTCCATCGACATGACCAACAGTAATGCCACTGCAATTCCCGACTATACTTTCACCCAAAAGAAGTATCTGCTGAACGTACGGCTCCCGCAAGAGCTTAGAAGCATCGGACAGCGTGCATTCAGTGGCTGCGGCCGTTTGTGCGGCACGCTGGTGC
>ULWR01008826.1_pt1 | contig 13475 bp, 10 predicted proteins | sample 1960531 | NCBI WGS metagenome assembly ULWR01 (sample SAMEA4835817, study PRJEB28245) | human gut metagenome | biome: gut microbiome; material: fecal sample | place: Denmark | collected 2008
TGCGGCACCTGCTCCATTTCAGCGGCCGGAGTGCCTGGGCGCGGCGAATAGATGAAGGTGAATGCGGACGCGAATCTCGCCTCCTCCACCACGCGCAGGGTTTCTTGGAAGTCCTCTTCGGTTTCACCCGGGAAACCGACGATGATGTCGGTGGAGATCTGCGCATCCGGCATGGCCTCACGTATTTTGCGCAGAATGTCAAGGAACTTCGCGGAACGATACGAACGGCGCATGGCGCGCAGGATTCGGTCGGATCCGGACTGCAGCGGGAAGTGCAGCTGGTGCATGACATTGGGCGTTTCGGCCATGGCTGCGATCACGTCGTCGGTGAAGGCGGCGGGATGCGGCGAAGTGAATCGCACGCGCTCCAATCCTTCGATCTCACCGCATGCGCGTAGTAGCTTGGAGAAGGCGAAACGGTCGCCGATGCCGTAACCGAACGAGTTCACGTTCTGGCCGAGCAGCGTGACTTCCTTGGCTCCTTCGTCCACGCACTGGCGGATTTCGGCAAGAATGTCTCCCGGGCGACGATCATGTTCCTTGCCTCGGGTGGTAGGCACGATGCAGAATGTGCAGGTGTTGTTGCATCCGACGGAGATGGCCACCCAGCTTGAAACCTTCGACGCACGGTCGGTGGGAAGCTGGCTTGGGAAGTAATTGAGTTCCTCTTTGACCTTGACCTGGGCGTGACCTTCGATACGTGCCTGATCGAGCAGCTGCGGCAGTGAACCGATGTTCTTCGTGCCGAACACGGCGTCGACCCATGGCGCTTTTTTTGCGATTTTCTCACGGTCGAGCTGCGCCATACAGCCGCCGACGGCGATCTGCAGGTTCGGGCGCTGGCGCTTCCTTTCGGCCCACAGGCCGATGGTGCCGTACATGCGCTCCGCCGCGTTTTCTCGCACCGCGCACGTGTTCATGACGATGAGATCCACGTCATGGTCGAGGTATTGCTCTTCGGTGGCGGGCACGTAGCCGTCCGCTTCAAGCACGCCTGAGATACGTTCGGAATCGTGCACGTTCATCTGGCATCCGAGGGTGTGCACATAGAACACGCCTTTGCCTCGCGTGGCGGTGTCTCCCGTGGTGGGTTCCGCAAGTTTCGAGGCGCGCTCCGCCTCGGTCATCATGTCTTCGTTCATAATGTTCCATGCTATCGGCAGGGATTCCCAGCACGCGCCGTACTATGCGTGGCATGTTGAAAGATTGAAGGGATAACGTTTTTTCAGCGCTTTTTCAGTTTTCCATGCCCCTTTTGGGTACACTATGGAACCGTGATACTTGATAGACAAAGCCGCATCAATACCAGTGAACTGCAGGCGCGATTGAAATCGGTAAGTTTCGACGACGGTCCGTTGCCATCCGATCAGATCACCGAATTCATCGATCAAATGCAGGTGTACGAAGGTGCGATGTATGAGATTAGCACCAAGTTGGAGATTCTTGATTCCGAATTCCAAGTGCGTTTCTCCCATAACCCCATCCATCATATGGAACGCAGGTTGAAGTCCGTCAATTCCATTCTCGGCAAGCTGAAACGTAAGGAGCTGCCGCTGACGGTGGAGTCGGTCAAAGACAATCTGTTTGACGTGGCCGGCATTCGTGTGATCTGCAATTATCGCGATGACGTGTATTCAGTATCGAATTATCTGTCTGCCCAGAACGATATTCAGGTGTTGCGCGTGAAGGATTACATCAAGAATCCGAAGCAGAATGGTTACCGTTCGCTGCATGTGATTTACGCGGTACCTGTTTTTCTGTCTTCCGGACCGCATTACACGCCTGTGGAAGTGCAGTTCCGCACTATCGCCATGGATTATTGGGCGAGTTTGGAGCACGCGCTGCGCTATAAGACGGATCTGCCTGACACAAAGCTGTCGGAGCATTCGCAAACGCTGCTTGATTGCGCGAGGAGTCTGCAGAATATCGAAACGCAGATGCAAAACATCCACCGCGACATTAATGGCGCGCCTCAGGTTGGCGAGGCTCCTAAGGCCGATTGACGTCCACCTGCCTGCATTTGACCGCGTGCAGAAGCTGATCGATGGGCAGCTGGGCGAGTATGGCGCCCGCGAAGATGAGCGCGCAGCCGATGTAGGCTCGGGTGGTCATGATCTCGCCAAGCAGGAGTGCGCCGCCGACCGCGGAGAAGAACGATTCGAGCGACATGATCACGGACGCTCTGGTCGGAGGCACAAGTCGTTGCCCTATAACCTGAAGCGTATAGGCTACGCCAGCGGAGCAGACGCCCGTATAGACGATGGCGATCCAGCTTTGCGCGGCACCGGCCCAGTCGATGGATCCTTCGATGATAGAGCCAATCCAGCTGAGAATCGCGGTGGTGGTGATCTGCCCGAATGAAAGCAGGATGGGGTCCATGCCTCGCCCGAAGGTGTCTATGACGAGGATATGCCCTGCGAAGAGGACCGCGGTGAACAGCAGCACCATGTCCGCCAGGGTGATAGATCCGAATCCATCGGTGACGCACAGTAGGTAGAAGCCGATAACGGAGATGGCGACGCTGATGATGACGCTGAGGTGCACTCGTCGACGCAGTATGACGAAGGCAAGCAGCGGAGTCATAACGATGTATAGCGCGGTGATGAAGCCGGATCGTCCCGCCGACCCAGAGTAAAGAATGCCGTATTGTTGAACGGTACTTGCGGTGAAAAGCACGATTCCGCAGGTGATGCTGACCACGATGGGATTGCCGGTCCATTTCGGCATGGCAACGATTGCGCCGTTGCCGAGGGTGATGGACGGTTTTCCTTGGGTTTCACGGCGTTTACGCTCTTGTTCCGCTATGGTGTTGCGGCGAAACCAAAGCAACGGTATCAACGAGATGGACCCAAGGGTGAATCGGGTAGCTCCGAAGAACAGCGGTGTTGTGGAGTCCATGCCTTGCACTTGCGACACGAATGCGAATCCCCAAATGAGGGCCGCCAGTACGAGGCACGCCATTCCGCCAATCTCTTTTCTTTGCATGAGCACCCACCGTAAAGCATGTCCTTTACCAACGGATAAAGCCTGACCACATTCTGGTCAGGCTTTATCCGTTACGTCGACTGAGGAACAATGCCGAGAACGCTCCGTCATTTGGATTTCAGTCGCGATTGCCGAGGAGCTGGAGAATATACATGAACATGTTCACGAAATCCAAATACAGATTCAGCGCGCAAAGGATGGAAACCTTCTTGATCATTTCGGGTCCTTGGGCGGAATACTGTTCAAGCATGGCGCGGGTGGCTTGGGCGTCGTAGACGGTCATACCAGCGAAAAGCAGGAGGCCGATGGCGGAGACGATCATGAGGGTGGTGTTACCGGGAGCGAAAATCATGAGAATCACTTCGGCGAAGATAAGCATGATGAGGCCGACGAAAAGGATGGGGCCGGCCTTGAGCATATTGATCTTGGTGGTGCGTCCGAGCATGGTGAGCGCGAAGAAGAAGCCGGCACACAATGCGAGGGAAATGCCGATGGTACCAAGATCGTAGGCCATGAAGATGGTGCTAAGGGTGAAGCCCATGAGCGCCGCATACACGTAGAACATGACGTATGCGGTGGAGACCTTCATTTTATGGATGCGCGCGCCAAGGTATATGGCAAGCACGATTTCAATGACGGCGGGGGCGAAGATGCCGACGATGCCCGTGGTTTGGATGAGTGCCAGGTACGCGCCGCTCATTTGGGTGATAATGGCGACCACGGCGGTGACGATCAAACCAAGGGTCATGTGCGTGTATGCGCTGTTGACGGAACTGCGTTCGGCCTGCTCGTAGGAATAGTTGGCCTGCACGTTGACTGCGGAGGTACCGTTGGGCGCGTAGGCGTATTGCGGCTGCGCATTGTACTGGTTGTACTGTTGGTTGTACTGGTATTGATTGTTGAAGCCGTTATTCTGGACGTTGTTGCCCTGGGGCTGCTGACCGAATGCCATAATCGCTCCTTTTTTGCTCGATTGCGCATCACGATACGGCATTTTCCTGACGATTTCATGAATATTGGCTTAATCTCGTATTTTCTTCAAAGCCTGCGTAGGTTTCGCGTTCGACACGGGGAGTGCGCCGAACGCGAAAGACTGGGATCGAAATGAAGCTCAGCACCAAACCGAGCGCGCCGACCTGCCGCCACGACTATGACATCACACACTCGTACACTTGAACACAGAGCAACGCAACGAGGGGAACGCCATGTCAATCAACGCAACGGAAAAACCATTAGGCAAGATTTTCACTTCGGATTACCGATTCGTCATCCCATCATTCCAACGCGCGTACACCTGGCAAACGGAAAACATCTCGCAACTGGTCACCGATCTGCAGGATGCATGCCACAATCCAGGCACACCGTATTTCCTCGGATCGCTAATCCTCGTCCGTGATGGACAAACCAAATACCAGGTCATCGACGGACAACAACGCCTCATCTCACTTTCCATCATCATTTCCGTACTACGCGAACTGGAAGACGACCCCGAACTCATCGAAAGCCTCAACGACCTCATCGTCGAACCAGGAGACAAACTACGCGGCATCAAAGCCGAGCCACGCCTCAAACTACGCGAACGCGACACCAACTTCTTCCGCATGTACGTACAGGAAGGTGATCTGGAAGGACTGTTCGACCTGCGCGACAACGACATCGAATCGCACGCGCAACGCAACATCGCCATCAACACCAGACAAGTATTCGACGAACTCGCGAAAATGCCAACCCAAGACCGCCGCGCATTTGCCTCATATCTCGTCAACGAAGTCACCCTCGTCATCGTAACCACCGACGACCTCGCCGGCGCGCACCGCATCTTCGACGTTATGAACATGCGCGGAGTACCCCTCACCGCATCCGACGTATTCAAAGCAAGAACCATTGCGGAAATCTCCCCAGCCGCACGCAACGCCTACGCCTCCCGCTGGGACGACATCATGGACCCGCTCGGCGATGACGCACAAACACTCGAAGCATTCTTCAGCGACATCCACCTCATCATCTCGCATAAAGCCGTCTGCACGCAACTGCTTGAGGAATTCCACAAAGACGTGCTCAAACCATACGTCAAGAAACAGAACGTCATCTCCTTCATCGACGATCTGCTAGCCCCCTACGCCAACGCCTGGCGCATCATCGACCACCCGACCGACGCCAACCTGCCAGATGACATCATCGGCCAACTCGTCGCGCTCAACGACTACCAGACCACCGACTGGAAACCGGTGGCCATGTGGGCGCTCGTCAACTCCATCCGCAACCTCGGCAACCCCGGCACACGCATATTCTCCACTCCAGGCACACACGCGCCAACAGCCACACGCACCTCGAAAAAAGACCTCGAAGAACCACAGCTGCACGACCTCGAACGACTCCACGACGTACTCGCGGCCCTGGAACGCGCAACCGGCGTAGATAGTCTCAACAGACAAACCCCACTCAGCCGCCGCACACGCTCAGCCAGCACCATCCGCGACCTCGACAAAAACCACACCATCCAACAAATCCGAGGACTGCTCATCACCGACGAAGACCGTCGCAGCGCGCTCGCCCACCTGCGTGGCGAGTTGCAGACCAGTCCCGCCATGAGGAAACTGCTGCTGGTGCGTGCCAACGAGCAGCGGGCCGGGCATCGTATCATCCGTCCACGTAGCCTCAATGCTTTGCCGATCATGCCGGAGCAGGTGGCTTCCGATTCATCGTTCGCCACATGGCCTGAAGCGACGCACGACCATTGGGCCAACCGCATCGGCAATCTTGCGCTCAGCCAAGCCAACGACAAGCAGATCGCAGAATTGGTCTCTTATGAGGACCGTCGTGACCGCATGCTGCTGTCGCCGAGTTCCAAACGATTCCCACTCACCGCGGAGCTGGCCGACATCGCGGACTGCACGCCCCAAACCTTGCAGTATCGGCAGGATGAGACCGTTCGTCTGATCGCCGACTATTGGAATATCCGCTATGATGCCGAACGCAATGATCTGTCCACGCTCAGCGAGGAATCGTTGAGCGTTAAGGATACGTCCACCTCGCCGACGTCCAAACGTGTGTCCATCGCGCAGGTGCTTGAGGCAGGTCTGCTTATTCCCGGCGAGACGCTGGTGTGGGATCGGCCTCGCAAGGGCGAACGTTGGGTGGCGACCGTCACCGCGGAAGGCAAGCTGCGCATGGATGACGGCAACGAGTATTCCACGCCGACCGCGGCCGCACGCGCCGTCGGCGGCCGTTCGGCGGGATTGACCGTATGGAAACGCACGTCGAACGGCCAAAAGCTCAGCGACGTGTGGAAGACCTATCGTCTGCGCACACGCTGAGACCGGTGTCCGTTGGCCGCTTGCGTGGGTTTGCCATTGGCCATCGGAGAGAATGGAATCATCATCGAACAACGGCCGCCATCGCGGTGGAACATGTGAGGTAAGGAGTTGCTATGAACGGGCATATGGAACGCGTCACTGATGAGTGTTTCGGCAGCGCGGTCAAGGTGTCGAAGCTGGTCAAACGGTATGGGGATATGCTTGCGCTTGACTATTTCGACCTTGACGTGCGTGAAGGTGAGATTTTCGGTTTGCTTGGCCCGAATGGTTCAGGCAAGACCACTGCGATCAATTGCATTCTCGCGTTGCTCACGTTCGATGAGGGCACGGTGCGCGTGTTCAGCGAACCGATAGGCCCGACCAGTTATGCGCTGAAACGTCGCATTGGCATTGTGCCTCAGAATGTTGCCGTGTTCAACGAGCTGACTGTTGAGGAGAATATCGATTATTTCTGCTCATTGTATGTTCCCGACAGGGCTCGTCGCCATGCGATGGTTAAGGATGCGCTGGATTTCGTGGGCTTGCGCGATTACCGCAAGTTCCGTCCGTCGAAACTGTCGGGAGGTTTGCTTCGCCGATTGAACATCGCATGCGGTGTGGCGCATAAGCCGGATCTGATTTTCTTCGACGAGCCGACCGTTGCCGTCGACCCGCAAAGCCGCAATGCGATTCTGGAAGGCATTCAGCGGCTTAACCGCGAAGGCGCGACGGTGATTTACACGAGCCACTACATGGAGGAGGTCGAACAGATCTGCGACCGCATTCTCATCATGGACCACGGCAGGCATCTGGCATTGGGCACTGCCGACGAGTTGAAGACGATGATTGACACCGGCGAACGTATCAACGTGGAAACCGATGACTTGGGCGGTACTCACGATGAGTCCGGCACAAGGAAGACGTTGGAAGAGCTGAGAGCGCTGCCATGTGTGGTCGGCGCCGATTATGACGGTCACGAATTGACGGTGCGTTGCCGCAGAGGCGATCACAATCTTCTTGACGTACTGACGTTGCTGAAAACCAACGGCACGAATATCGGGCATCTTTCCTCCCGGCAGCCGACGCTGAACGACGTGTTCCTCGAGCTGACCGGCACCGCGTTGCGCGACTAATGGAAACCACGATCTGAAAGGTTTGTCATTATGCTGCAGACACTGCTGGTCAATCTGAAACTTCATTTCAGGGAAAAGTCGCAACTGTTCTGGCTGTTCGCTTTTCCCATCATTCTGGCGACCATGTTCAACGGCATGTTCGGCAATATCGCAGAAAGTTACGAATTGCGCACGATCGATGTCGTCGTGGTCGATAATGACGATTGGCGCGCCTCCCCTGGCGCGCAAACGTTAGTTGACGGCATTTCGTCCGATGCCGACGGCGATTATGAAAAGGCCGACAGTGATGATGGTGCCATGCCGAAGCTCATCACGGCCACGAAAACCAGCTCAGTGCAGGCCGCGAATCAGCTGCTTTCCGATGGGAAGGCGCAAGGCGCGCTATCAGTCGATGGCGAAGGGAAACTGCAGTTGGCCATTTCGCAGGCCACACAATCGTCCGTCACGGATGTGATGGCATCAAGCGGCAGTTTGGACATTTCCCTGACGGTATTGGGCAATATCGTGGACTTGTACAATCGCAACACCAACGTGGTGATTAATACCGCGCAGCATAATCCGTCGGCTTTGCTGGACGACGCATTCACCGGCAGTATCGGATCATCAAGCGGGTTCACGAAAGAAATCCAGTTGACGAATTTCAAACCGAGCAGCACCGCACGCTACTATTACGCGCTGCTTGGCATGGCTGCGATGATGGCCATGAGTTTCGCCGTGAATGCGGTGTCGATGGCGCAGGCGAATCTTTCGGCGCTTGGCATCCGACGTTCCGTCGCTCCTCTGCCGAAATTGCAGCAGTTGCTCGCCGGTTTCCTTTCCAGTTGGATCTGCTCGTTCCTGAGTCTGACTATGGCCATGCTGTACATCCGTTTCGGCTGTCAGATCTCCCTTGGCGGCCGTGAATGGGCAGGTTTGTGCGCATGTTTGATGGCATCGTTCGCCACGAGCGCGTTTGGCACGTTAATCGGCGCATTGCCGGGTATTCCCACAGGTGCCAAGCAGGGATTGTGTACGGCCCTGGCTTGCATCCTTTCACTGTTTTCCGGTTTGTATGGTTCGTTCGCCATGGATCTGAGCGATCAGATAGCGCAGCACGCGCCCGTATTAAGCACATTAAATCCGGCACAGCAGGTAACGAACCTGTTCTACGACATTCTGTATTACGACAGTTTCCAGCCGTTCCTCACCACGGTGGGCGTGCTGGCTGCAATGAGCTTGGTCTGGCTTGCTGTGGCGACCGTTCTGCTGAGGAGGCAGCGTTATGAACACCTGTAAAGCCGCGATGCGCATTCTCAAGGCGCGCAAATTGTATGTGATCATCTACTTGGTGCTGATCGGCACAATGATGTTCTCCCTCAGCTGGCAGATCATGCGAGGCTCCTCAGCTGCCGGAGCATCGACGTATGAGCCGAAACCAGCCCGCATCGCAGTGATCGACCGTGATAATAACGCTGAGCATGTGACGGAATCGTTGCGTTCCTATCTTGCCTTGGATGGTGAGATAGTCGACATTGACGACGATTCCGTATCATTGCAGCAGGCTGTCGCATCGAATTATGTTGATTTGATCGCGATCGTACCAGAAGGTTTCGCCGAACATTATTTACAGTACGCGGACGGCGGCACGGATACGCAGCCAACCATCGATACTGTGGTCAGCTATGCTTCCGGGGCTGGATCCCTGGCTCAGCTGGAAGTCAACGAATTCCTTTCTTTGACGCGTACCTCCTATCTTGGTCTGCCGCAATCGCAACGTGAACTCGGCACCGCCATGACAACGGTGTTGAATGTTGCCAACGACGATACGAAACAATCGCATATCGCCGTGGTGCCTTCGTCTTCCAAAAATGAAAACACAGCCACGCTGGGTTCGCCGGCATTCGCGAGCACGATCAAAACCGGCCTGTATCCGCTGCTGCTGGTCATGCCGGTATGCACGTTCTTGGTGGTCAGCACGTTCAACGACAGTGAGATCAGGCGCAGACTCTACTCGTCGCCCGCACGCACGGTATCGTTGGAAGCGCAGCAAATGTTGACATGCGGAACGTTCGGCCTGCTGGTATGCGTGGCCTACACTGCGGTGACGTTCCTGCTGATGATGTTGGCCAGAGTCTCCCTTGACGGGCTCACCATCATGAATGTCGGACTGTCATTCGTGTCGCTGCTGACTTACACGTTCATGGCGATCGCATGCGGCTTTCTGCTGGGATCGGCAGGCTTCAACGAAATGGCGACGAATGGCTTCGTCAACGTGTTCGCTCTGCTGGTCATGTTCACCTCCGGCATGGCATTTCCTGTGGACATGATGCCGGATCCCATGATCACCATCGGTAAGCTGTTGCCTGGATGGTGGTTCTGCACGTCAATCGATCAGGTGTTCGGCATTGGCACCGCAGCATCCACCGGCGTGAATATCGGACTATGGGCATCATCCATTGGCTTGGTGGCACTGTTCGAAGTGACTTTTATCTGTCTTGGCCTCACTTTTGGACGCATTCGACGCACAAGGCCAACACTCGTCTCCCCCGCTACCACACAACTCGCCAAATAACATAGGCGATCACATATGTCTTCAGCATTGCGCTGATCACGTATCCCGTCGGCCTACCGCAAAAAACGCGTTTATCTGCGCATGCTTCTGCGGTAAGCCGATGGCGTAACATGCATATATCGTTGAAACACTCGCGCAAAAAACGACGAACGTGAGAATCCCACCCGCACCGCAATCTCCGCAACCGGCAATTGCGTGGTCGCCAGCAATTCAGCGCCAGCGCGAACGCGCACATCATTCACAAACTCAATCGGCGACTGCCCAACCATGTTGTGAAACAACACCGCGCATTGCGTGCGTCCCACACACCCCGCAGCAGCAATCTGCGCCAACGTAACCCGTTGATGATAATGCTGTTGCACATAATCAATCATGCTGCGCAACGCGGCAATTTTCGCTTCATCAACGCCACCAACATGAGAACCATCCCCTTCTCGTTCCTCCGCAAACGCCGTCAATGCTCGTATCATGGCATAGAAACAACTCAGTACAGTCAACGATTCACTATCGGACCACAGCTTTCTATACAACATGTCAACCGGTTCGGATGAAACGAATTCAGAAGAAACCGGACCAGACAACGCCGGATGTTCGTTGCATGTCGAACAGCCGAATTTCGCGCGATGGATTCGTCTGATGCCGTCAACCAGCGCATTACCATATTCGCTGTCGGCATCGAACACGATATATGGCATTGATGAATCCGTCAGAATCGGCGCTATGAATCGTTCGTATACCGCGTTGGGCGCGCCCATTCGCGTGGGATTGAGCAATGTGCATGAGAATTCGCATTCCGCATTGTCTTTGGTGAAACCGTAATGCAGTTGTCGCGAGTTAACGAATATGCCTTGCCCTTCATCGAGGCGGATTGTTTCGCCATTCACGAAATACCACATATGGCCGCGCATAATGTAAGTGAATTCGAAATCGATATGCCAATGGCATTCCGCACGCATGTTCGGATATTGGCTCAATAACGAATGCTCGGTGAATGAGAAGAACATCGGAGCGTCGTATTGCACCATTTCCGCACCATTGGGCAAACGTCCCCATCCAGTGATCGGCATGCATACACAAGAAACGTTCAAACCGCCTGTTGCCGCGCTTTCTGCTTGCGTCACGGTCATGTCGCATGCCATATCATTCACCACTGTATTCCACCATTTCGGTAAATAATGCAAATTCTGGGAACGATAATACAGGCAGATACTGTGTTGCCGGGCAATCGTGCCATTGAATGATATGCGTAAGACCATTATTGACCAGAAGGGGCGTGCGGCATGCTGTCGCACGACTCATAACACAGGAGCATTACCATGGCAGATACTGCAAAGCAGCCAGCGGCAGATGAGTGGGAGCGCATGCTCTCCGGTGAACTGTATGTGGCCGATAGTCCACAACAGCATGCGAATATGCGCAAACGTCGCTTGGTGCAGGCCATCAACACATCCAAGTACGACGCGTTCAAGGAACGTGACGAGCTGTTTCACGAATTGTTCGGTGCCTTTGGAGAAGGCGGATTCGTAGAGCCACCATTCAATTGCGATTATGGATGCAACACGTTCATCGGCAAGAATTTCTATGCCAATATGGATTGCATTTTCCTTGATGTGGCACGCATCACCATCGGCGACCGCGTTTTTTTCGGACCTCGCGTGAGCCTGTACACGCCGTATCATCCGATTGATGCGACCGTACGTTCCTCTGGGCCGGAAGGTGCACGCCCGATCACCATCGGCAATGATGTCTGGTTCGGCGGCAATGTGGTGGTCGGCCCCGGCATTACCATCGGTGACGATGTGGTGATCGGCGCGGGATCGGTAGTGGTCAAGGATATCCCTTCGCATTCGGTGGCAGTCGGCAATCCATGCCACGTGATCCGTGAGATCACCGATGCCGACCGCGAATATTGGGAAGGCAAGGCAGCGGAATATCGCGCTTGGAAGGATTCGATTCAGTAAATCGTTAGTTCACACACCGCAATTTCACTCGGGTACGGGCATTGGCTATCATCGCCCACACCCCATCAATGTATTTCTCGCACATTTCCTACACGCACCAACCATCCTCACATCATCATGCAATCTTCCATCACTTGGCGCGAGTTTCTTCGACAGACGTTGACGCTCGCCCTGCCCATCGCGTTTCAACAACTCATGCTGGCGCTGTCATCGTGCGCCGACACACTTATGCTGACGAACGTTGGTCAAAACGAGCTGTCGGCAGTGTCTCTTGCCACGCAGTTCCAGTTCATTTTCAGTTTGTGTCTTGCCGCGCTCACGCTTGGCATGAGTATTCTGGTGGCCCAGTATTGGGGTGCGGGCAACACGAATGCCGTCGAACGTGTATTGGCGTTCATCATGCTGTATGCCGGCGGATTGTCGCTGGTGTTTTTCGCATTGACGCTACTCATTCCGGAAACGTTGATGTCGATTATGACGAACGACATAACGCTGATTGCCATCGGCTCACAGTATTTGCGGGTTTCGTCGGTTTCGTACCTGTTCATCGGTTTGTCGCAGATGTATTTGTGTCTGATGAAGAATGTGGGTGCGGCGGTCACCGGAATGACGATAAGCACGGTTGGCGTGATCGTGCATGTTGCGCTGAACGCGGTGCTGATCTATGGTTGGTTCGGTTTACCTGCATTAGGTATTTTCGGTGCGGCGATTTCCACGGTGATTTCCCGAGCCATCGAACTGGTGTGGTCTGTGCTTGTAGCCAGCCACAATGGTCGCCCACGTTTGCGGTTGTCGATGATGCTGCATCCGGATGTGGTGTTGCAGAAGGATTTTTGGAAGTATAGTCTGCCCGTGCTTGGCAATGAGCTGGTTTGGGGTTGCGGTTTCACCATGTACACCGTGATTATGGGTCATCTTGGTACGGATGCGGTGGCGGCCAATTCCATTGCGAATATCGTCAAGGATCTGTTGGTCTGTTTGAGTCTTGGCCTTGGCAATGCGGGCGGCATTCTTGTCGGTAATCTGCTTGGCCGCAATGCTTTCAATCAGGCGAAGGTTATGGGCGATAGGCTCTGTGTACTGGTGGCGGCAGTTGGCGTTGGAACCGGCCTGTTGATTATCTCGGTACGTCCTTTGGCATTGCAATGGGCGGGATTGACGCCGCAGGCCACGCATTATCTGTCAATTATGCTGTTTATCTGCGCCTATTATGCGGCATGCGGGTGCATGACCAATCTGACTATCGCCGGTATTTTCCCTGCCGGAGGCGATTCCCGGTTCGGACTTGTCTGCGATGCGATCGTTATGTGGCTGATTGTCGTACCGGTCGGTCTGTTGGCGGCTTTCGTGTGGAAGCTGCCGGTATTGGCGGTCTATGCTTTGCTGAATACCGACGAATGCATCAAGATGATTCCTGCTTTGCTGCATTATCGAAAGTATCGTTGGGTCAATAATGTGACGAGACAGACCAATTCCGCCGTAGTATCAAACGCATGAAAAACCGGTTTGACACTCCCGTGGTTGAAACCACGGGATTCCTGCGAACTGG
>ULWR01019789.1_pt1 | contig 13244 bp, 9 predicted proteins | sample 1960531 | NCBI WGS metagenome assembly ULWR01 (sample SAMEA4835817, study PRJEB28245) | human gut metagenome | biome: gut microbiome; material: fecal sample | place: Denmark | collected 2008
GTCATTCCCCTTTCTTGCAGGTTCAGCCGGGCGGCATAGACCAGAGAAATTTTCCCATCTGCCTATGCTGCCCAGCCGATCGTTTACACTTTATTCTGATTTATGATACTCTTGTCATGCCTTCATGGGCAATCTCCAGACTCTCAATCGCTACTTCCGAGGAAGTCGCATTAAAATCTGGTGCCGTATATTTTACCGGCCATGCGTTGATAATCTGCCAGGATGCCGCCGGGCTTCCCGCAATATCTAAGAGCGTGATCGTAAGTGTCTTTCTCTCGACGTCGCCCTCAAGCCCTGCTGTCATCCACTCATAAAGGACCATGGAGTCCACAAGCCCCTGTTTCAGGGTAATATTTCCATATTTTTTCAGACCCGGAACCTTGATCGGCGTCTGTGTCATATCGCCTTCCCGGTACTCAATCACATCGATCGAAGCATCGAAGCCGGTCACTTCCGAAAATCCTCCGGCTTCCAGTCCATCAATTTCCACCTTATAATTAAACTTTCCATGCGGATATCCTGCCATGTCTTATCTCTCCTCTCCATTACTCGGCAGAGCCGGAATCACTTGTTTTCTGAGAAATCCGGAAGATTACGAACTCAGCCGGTTTCACAGGTGCCACACCAATCACGCATACCAGGCGGCCATTGTCGATATCATCCTGGCTCATGGTATCACGTCCAATATTTACAAAGAAAGCCTCTGACGGAACGCTTCCGGCAAGGGAACCTCCCCGCCACATTCCAGTCAGGAATACATCGATGGTACGTTTCACACGAACCCAGAGAACCTCATCATTCGGTTCAAATACTGCCCAGTTTGTATTAGCCTTGATCGACTCCTCAATAAAGATAAACAGACGGCGCACGTTAATGTATTTCCAGGATGGATCACTTGATGCCGTTCTGGCGCCCCACACGCGGATTCCCATGCCCGGAAATGCACGGATCAGGTTGACTCCCTTTGGATTCAGGATATCCTGCTCGCCCTTGTTAAACTGGCAGTCCAGACCCACGCAGGCACGTACAACCTCGTTCGCCGGTGCTTTATGGACACCGCGGCTGTTATCGCTTCTCGCATAAATACCCATGATAGAGCCAGACGGAGGAATCGCAAAATTCTTCTTGTCTAACGGGTCAAACACCTGCAGCCACGGATGATATAAAGCTGCATAGCTGCTATCTAAAATATCTCTGTGTGCAAGGATGTCGTCAACCTTTTTTGCATCTCTCGGCATATCCAGCACCGCAAAACGGCTTCCCAGATTCTCACAGTGCGCTACCAGCGTCAGTTGTACATTCGGATCGGTTATGCCCGGAACCGCCATAATTGAAACAACATCATTATCTAAGAAGGACTGGATTCCGCTTCTCCGGCTCGCACCATTATCATATCCGATAAAATCAGCCGCTGAGAGCGACGCCACAGAACCATTGCTTCCACCTGTGAAGGATACGCTGACAACGGCGTCCCCTTCTGCTGCCAGCTCATCAAACGGAGCAAGGATCTCTGAGCCAGCGCCTGCACACGCAGCCGTGATCAGCTCTGATTTCGCTGTCTTTTTCTCAATATAGTTCGGTGCCTCGATATTAAACGAAACATTCTCGTACACTTCCGCCAGATCGTCATACCGCACTTCCAACGTAAACTCACAGGTGCTGATCAGCTTCTTCGGAACGAGGTTTTTATCAACCACATCCGCTTCAAATTCTTTTTCGAACTCAAGCAGATTATCCTGATTTTTCACAACACGGTTGTAAGATGTCTTCTTTCCGTCTGTAAAGCTTACGATGTCACCCGGCTGGAAACCGCTGCCATTTTTCACAACGTACTTCTTGCCGGAAGCATTCTCCACGATGTCCAACACCTGTGTCTTTGCCTTGCTCGCCGGGGAGATAACCGCACGGATATTGTTGCCCCACATACCCGGATTCTTCGCCGTCAGCACAAGAGCTGCCTTGTTCTCCGATGGAATATGTGCGGACGCACACTTTGCATCCGACGGCGCCACACGCGAAATATAGCATCTCGCGCCTCCATTAATAAAGAAATGTTCTACTGCATATGCCAGAAAACGATACTCGCCAAACTCATTTTCTGATAAATAACCGCCATATTTTCTCTTAAAATCCGAGAAATTTGTAACCAGCTGCGGAAGTCCCTCAATCGGTCCTCTCTCTGCTAATCCAACAAATCCTGCGGTACTCGTTCCTACGCCCTCCATCGGCTTTGGGCCGGAATCAAATTCCTCAACATATACACCAGGGGATAAATACTCAGCCATAACGCTCCTTTCTCCTTTCCAACTTATAACGAACACTCAATTTCTATGTTTTTTACATTTTACCATCAAGAACCAAACATTTTCTAAACATTTAGTTTTTCTTTTCATTGTTTTCTCTATTTTCGTCATCTTCGTTCGCATTTTCATCGTTCAAAAGACCGCTTTCCCACAGCTTTTTGCGGTATTCCTCCCAGGCTCCCGTTTTCTTTGTCTCCTGCTTCTGTTTTTCCTTCTCCGTCCGGAAGGTATAATCCGCTTTCTGGACAAATTTCTGCTTTTCCCTCTGTTTATGGAGTTCATTCTCTTTTATATGATCCAGATAATGTGACTTTTCCGTTGAGAGAATCCCCGTTTTTTCCCTCTCTTCCATGAGAATTTTTCTTTCTTCGCGCTCCGCTTTATTTTGTAAAAACGGAAACATTTCCTGTACCGTTTCCAGTTTTTCTTTCTCCGCCAGCTCTGAAAGCCCTTTTGCCAGCCTGTTTCCCGTTTTTTCCGGTTCCAGACGCAAAAGCGCCGCGCTTTTTTCTTTCTTATGCGGATTGACCCGGCCTCTCTTTTGAAGTGACGAGAGCGGGACGGACCCCGTCTCATGAAACGTCTCATAATCACGCAGTTCCTTTTTCCGTTCTTTCCGGAGTCCCGATACAAGCGCTAATTTTTCCTGACTTCTCCGCGCCTTTTCCGGCTGCTTTTCCGCCTTTGTCCCGCTCACTCCCAGCTCAAACTGCCCGTATGAATTTTTCAGCGCGAGCACGCGCTCCGGCTCTCTGCCTTCTCTTCTCCGCTTTTCCGACGCTTCAAAGCGCTCTAATGTTTCTCCCCGTTTTTCTTCTTCCCGAAACAATGCCTGTGAATCTTTGCGGTACTCGCCGTAATCGTATTCCACTGTCATTCCCCCATTTTTATGAAAGCAATTACCCCTGAACCGACCCGCCATACGGTCCTAGTTCCGACACCGTCAGGCGTTTACCGCTCTTTCGGTATTCATTTCTAAGCGCCCTCAAAATCTGCTGCATCCCAACTGCCTCCTCATCCGAAGCCGCCAGAAATGCGGCATTGACCGCAATATTCTTGATATTACTTCCCGTCAGCTCAAACTGTTCCGCCAGAAACTGCAGATCCACCGTTTCCTGAACCGGACACTCCTTCGGAAATGCCCGCCTCCACATTCCAAGTCTTTCCTCCGCGCCAGGCAGTGGAAACTCCACCACATACTGAATGCGCCGTTTAAACGCCTCGTCTATATTCTGTTGATAATTCGTCGCCAGAATACTGACGCCATCGTATTCCTCCATCTTCTGAAGTAAAAAAGCCGCTTCCATGTTCTGATACTTATCCTGTGAATCTTTGACCTCCGTCCGCTTTCCAAACAGGACATCCGCCTCATCAAAAAATAATATACACAAGCTTTTAGACGCCTCGTCAAAAATCTGATTTAAGTTTTTTTCGGTTTCTCCCACATATTTGCTGACCACCGCGGAAAGATTGACGCGGAACAGCTCCAGATCCAGCTCCTTTGCCATAACCTGCGCTGCCATCGTTTTTCCCGTTCCCGGGCTGCCGGTAAACAAAATCGAGGTTCCCAGCCCATATGGGAAACGGCTGGCAAAATTCCAGCTTCCATAGACCTGTTCCCGGTTCTTGTTTCTGCTGCAAAGATCCCGCAAAAGTTCCTTCGACGCTTCCGGCAGCACCAGATCGTCCCATGAAAACTGTGTGTTTATCCGAGATGCCTTTCCTGCAAACCGGTGTTCTGCCTGACGGCAGCACACCTCTTTGAGCTCGTCCCGCGACGGATATCTTTCTCCTCTGGCAAGCGCCATATCTTCTGCCTGCTCCAGAATCTTTTTAAACTGCCCCGGCGTGAAGCGGAACCTCTGCCACATCTCGCCGAATCCATCCTGAAAGGAAATCTTCCACTTTTCCGCATATCGCTTTCCCATCTCTTTTCTGGAAAACGTTTCCTGTTCCCGAATCATAAAAACGGCTGGAATGTGCCTCACTCCCGAAATAGACGCCCGCAACGCCCGTCCGGTCAGAAGCATTACCACCAGCGGCAGATGTGCCCATCCGCGCTCCATCTCACGCATCAGTTCAAATAACTCCGACTCCTCACGCGCATTGTCCCACCGTACTGCCATCACGCGTTCTTTTAGCAGGCAGTCCAGCTCCAGCACCCGATAAAGCTCTTTTCGCTCTTTCCGGGTCAACTCAAGCAGACCTCTGCCATCCATCAAAACCAGTCCCATCTGCTTTTCCCGGCAGAATGCCTTCACATTTTCCAGCCGCCCGCTCCCCTCCAGACCAGCAAGATTCATAAAAAGAAGTCCTTTATCCTTCTCCCGTTTCCGCTCTGTCAAAGTAATCATACTGCGATACAGACTGCGTTCCACATCCGGCTCTTCTGCTGACTCCAGATTCGGATAAATCTCCAGACAGCCTTCCTCCGGCTCCGCCATCCAGCCCGTTTCCAAAAATTCAAGGAACGACCGTCTCACGCGAAAACACCTCCGCCCGGACGCATCCTCCGAGACACACTCCGCAAGGAAATGGAGCTCTTCCTCCATCCACTTCCACTCCCCTGCCGCAAGTACCAGCGGTGCACCTGTTTCCCGCTCGTTCCAGACCTCCATCAGTTCATCTAGATAGACTCCCTCGCCTTCAAAGTCCGGATCCCATTCACATAGCAAAAGGATTTTCAGCGCATATCTCCCAAACGCATCCAGACAGCATCGTTTTTCTACCATTTCAAGCCGTCTTTCCAACTCTGTCATTCGGCGCACCGCTCCTTCCTACAGTTTTTTAATGCTTTCTTTATCTCCTCTCCCGGCTCTTCTCCAAATTCCTGCTGGAATAATTTTTCAAATTCTTTATAGACACGGTGAGCACTTTTATAATCCCCCAGCTTTCCATATGCGGTAATCAGCATCTTTGTGATATCTTCCGAATAAGGCTCTTCCCTGAGAAATAACTCCAGATACTCTGCCGCTTCCGCCATCTTTCCAATCCGCATTTGATAGGAGCCCAGACTCCGCAGGCACTGATGAAGAATCCGGCTCACATATGATTGAATTCCATACGTCCATTCTTCCGAGCAAAATTCCAGATAAGCCCCCTGACAGAGCGTTCGGATATCCGGCATTTTTTTCAGCTCTGTCCAATTTTCACGGTCAATCTGTGCTTTAATTGACAAAAGTGTTTGATAATCTGACTCAACTTTCCTCATATCTAAGCGATACATCCCCTTCTGGCACAACAAGAGATCCGATATACCTGCCTCTTTTAAATTTTTTCTTAAATATGTCATCGTCGTATAGAAGATGTTTCTCGCTCTATTTTCATCCAGATCCGCCCATAAATTTCCAAGAATCATATCCCGGCTGACGCCTTTCCCCTGTTTATCAAACAAAAAGGCAAATAATTCCTTGGTTTTTCTGGTTCTCCACCTCACTTCTTTTCCGCGATATGCCACCTCAAAGGAACCAAAACTGTGTATCTGCACCTTCACGGGATTTTCCGCCAGCCAGGTATCCGCTTCCCCTACCTGTTCATGTAGCGTTCCCTTTGTCGTTTTTCCCTGCATATAATTCCGAAACAACCCCGGCATCCAATATTCCCCCCGCCCGGAATCATATAAAATCACACCCTGCTCCTTAAAAAAATCCAGATATTCAGGCGCCCACTCCATCTTCAAATTCTCACGGACGCTCGCCTCCGTCAGCACAGACTGCTCTGATAATCGATTCAGGATGCCAAACTCTTCTTCCTGAAAACGTCTCGCCAGACAATTGCGCCCAAATCTCTCATAAAGCGGATGATTCGAACTTTTGCATATATATGAAAGACTTCTGCCTTTCCCATCCTCAGCCAGCAGATCCAGTGCATAGCAAATTCCTGCCGGAAGTCCTCCAAAAAACAACCACAATTTCTCTGTAAGAAGCTTCTTCTGACTCTCCGTCCAGCCAGGTATCCGCTGGGCTGCTAAATACTCAATATCCTCTTTTGAAAAAAGCATTTCCCCGGGGGGGATCCGGACGATCCTCCCTTCTGAAATTTCATTCCGTTCACTCCGATACGTGTGTTCCCGTTCTCCCATATCTTCCCAGATAACCACCCGCATATTCTCTGCCAGGCTCTTTACAAAATTCCATACAAAAAATAGCACACTTTTCGACTGTAAATAGGAAATACCTGAAATAGAAAGCAGACCGCCTTCTCCTGACTGCTTTGTCAGACATGAAACCATTTCCGTAAGCAGATATCGGCGAATGACTGGAGTCAGCTTCTCCTCAGCAGCAATTTTCCGAAGCGCAGTCATTTTTATTTCCGGAAATGTTTTCTGACAGATTCGTTCCAGCCATGTAATCCATTCATCCACTGTCTTTATCTCCTGATCCAATTCAAGACAGATAGATGCATTTCCTGTGACCAGATCCTTCAACCATGTTTTTCCATATTCGGTCGGAATATCCACATAAACGGGCATTCCATCCGTATTATAAATACATGTTTTTGCTTTTTGAAATGTCTTTGTTCCAGTTAAGATTTCTGCCGTTCTTATGTTTATCCCTCCCCTCATATGACTTGTTCTTATTTCATAAAAAATTGCGTCCTATGAAACAAAAACTCAAATTTGCTATTTTTATCCCCAATACTTTTTATTTTAACTTTATCATATATGCATCTATTCCAAAACCACTTCGACGCAAACGGTCAAACTTCGACCTAATTGGCATCTGGGGATCAAAAAAATGCCGCCTTACGCGACATTTTTCTGAATCCGAATCTTATATTTAATTTATAATCACACCTCCAGCTTCCGCTTCTTTGCCAGCTTCTTCATCTCCTCCGCATTCTGCCGCACGGTCTCGGTGATCTCCGCGCCGCCCAGCAGTCTCGCAAGCTCGTCCACCATCGCCTCGCGGTCTAAGGCGCGGATGGAGGTTGCCGTCCGTCCATCGGACGCGGATTTGCGGATCTCGAAGTGCTGGTCCGCCATCGCCGCGATCTGCGGCAGGTGCGTGATGCAGATGACCTGACGGCATTTGGAGAGGATCCGCAGCTTCTCCGATACCATCTGTGCAGTCCGCCCGCTGATACCGGTGTCAATCTCATCAAAAATCAACGTTGGAACCTGATCGGTCTCCGCCAGCACCGTCTTGATTGCCAGCATGATACGCGACAGCTCACCGCCGGACGCCACCATACCGAGCGGCCGAACCGGTTCGCCCGGATTCGTGGAAATCAGGAATTCTGGCTCGTCGATACCGCCCGCCGTGAAATGATCCAGCCGCCTAAACTCCATCTCAAACTGCACATCAAGGAAATTCAGTTCTCGAAGCCCGTCTGCGATCTTCTCCACCAGCTCCCCGGCAAACTGCTTACGCGCTGCTGACAATGCCTCGGAATGTTCTTTCAGTACTGCTTCCGCCTGTTCCAGTTCTTTTTCCGCCTGTTCCCGAAGTTCATCGTAATTCTCCAGTTCCTGCAGTCGCGCTTTCTTTTCTTCCAACGCCTGAAGTACCTCCGGGATCGTCTTCCCATACTTGGTTTCCAGGCTCCGGATCAGGTCAAGCCGCTCCTGTGTCTCCCGAAATGCCGCTTCGTCAAAGGTCATATCGTCCATATATCCGGCGATCTCCCTGGAAAGATCCGAAAGAAGGGAATCTACATCGCACAGCTCGTCACGGATCCCCTTCAATCCCTCGTCAAATGCCATCGCACCATCGATCTCACGGAACGCCCGCGACACCGCATCGCCGGACACCGCGTCATATGCCTGTGAAAGACTCTCAGTGATCCGTCTGGCATTGGAAAACCGCTTAAAATCGGCTGCCACCTTTTCCTCTTCGCCATCCTTTAACGCGGCATTTTCAATCTCCTCGATCTCAAACCGGCAGAAATCCATCTCCCGCAGTCTCGTCTCCTGATCGGATGCAAATGCGGCACATTTCTGTTTTAACTGCATATACAAGCGATAGGCAGCTTCCGTATTCTGTTTGAATGGGAGAAGTTTCTCCCCGCCATACGCATCGAGGATTTCCAGATGTTTTGACGCATTCACCAGCGACTGGTGTTCATGCTGTCCGTGCAGATCGATCAGAAGACCCGTGATCTCCCGCAGCCTTGCAGCCGTTACCGTCTCGTCATTGATGCGGCTGATGCTCCGGGTCGGTGTGATTTTCTTAGAAATGATTAAAATTCCCTCTTCATCAGGGTAAACATCGTGTTCCTTCAGCTGCTCGCGCTTTCTCTCATCATCGATGGAAAAAACCAGTTCAATGTAGGCGCTGTCGCAGCCCCGGCGGATCATCTCTTTCGGTGCTTTTCCGCCCAGCGCGATCTGGACCGAACCGATGATGATCGATTTTCCGGCTCCCGTCTCACCGGTCAGAATGTTGAGTCCGTCCCCGAACTCCACCTCCGCCGAATCGATCAGAGCCAGATTTTTCACTCGTAAATGATAAAGCATCCGCTTTCCGTTCCTCCTTATCAGCGGTTCCCGCAAAAAATGTGTGAACCCACCTTACCTCATCCCGCAATCAGCTTGCGGATCTTGTCCATCAGCACGATCGTATCGTCCACCGTACGGACTGCACACATGACCGTATCGTCCCCGGCGATGCAGCCGACAATCTCTGAAAAATGGATGGCGTCGAGCGCTGCCGCGACTGCCATCGCCATGCCTGACACCGTCTTGATGACAAGGATGTTCTGCGCCATATCCATGGAAACGAAGCTATCGTGCAGAATACGGGTATATTTATCATTGAACGCCGTCTGCGGATGGAAAACCGCATATTTCTGTCCGCCGTTTTCTGTCTGGATCTTAGACAGCTTTAACTCCCGGATATCCCTGGAAACCGTTGCCTGCGTGACATTGTATCCCTCTTTATTCAGATATTCCGCCAGCTCTTCCTGCGTTTCAATCTCATATTTTCCAATCAATTCCACAATCTTGCTGTGACGTTCCATTTTCATGGCCCTGACTCCTTTTATATCTGTTTCATTTTGTTCCGTATATTTTCCAAAAATGGCACCTGTTTGAGCTGAATCAATGTCGTCTCGATCTCTGATTTTGCTATCTCGATTGTATCACCCGGCTCAATATCAACCACCGTATCGCCGTCAAAGCTCAGCGAAACCTTCGTCCGCCCGGTCGTCTGAATCCGCAAGCTCAAATGGTTATCCGGCGGCAGAACGATGCTGCGCGAATTGAGTGAATGCGGGCAGAGCGGTGTCAATACCATCAGATCCGCCTCCGGCGCCACGATCGGACCGCCCGCTGACAGGTTGTATGCCGTCGAACCGGTCGGGGTCGCAACCACCATGCCGTCCGCCGAATACTCATTAAACAGCTGTCCATTGACAGCCAGCTCAAACCGGAACGCATCGATTCCCATACGGTTCAGGACGATATCATTCAGCGCGATATCCTCCATGACGACCTTCCCGCCGGAAATCACGCACCCCTTGAGCATCATCCGGCTTTCCAGACGGTAGTGATCTTCCATCAGATCCCGCATGGCAGGCAGAATGTCCTCCTCATGCCCGATCTGCGTCAGATACCCCAGATGCCCCATATTGATGCCAAACAGTGGAATCTTCCGTCCCGCCAGATCACGCGCCGCCTGAATCAGCGTTCCATCACCGCCCAGACAGATCACACAATCTGTATCCTCCGGCACCGTCCGGCGATCGGTATAGCGGTATGCCGCAGCCACTTCTGCGTCCCTGCGAAGTCCATCATGGCGATCCAGACGGATGCAGCGGCAGCCCTGTTCCGCAAAAAAGCTGCAAATCAAACCAGCTGCCTCCTCTACGCGCGGCTTTTCGCGGTTTACAATCAGATAGAAATTTCTCATGTTTTGTCTAACTCCCTGTGAGCTTCCTCAACAACCTGTTCCGGTGAAACCGGACACTCTTTTTCCGCTTTTGCAAGTGCTTCCTCACCAGTCACAGTTTCCTCCGATGCCTGCTCCGGTTTATGCAGGTACAGGAGGTACTCGATATTTCCCTCCGGTCCCTTGATCGGGGAAAATTCCAGATTCCGGATCTCAAAACCGATCTCTGCCGCATATGCCATCACCATCTGAATGACCTCCAGATGCGTGCTCTTCTCGCGGACAACGCCCTTCTTTCCGACTTTCTCACGTCCCGCCTCGAACTGCGGCTTGATCAGTGCAACCACCTCGCCGCCCGGGCTTAAAATCTCCTTGACCGGACCTAAAACCTTCGTCAGGGAAATAAAGGAAACGTCGATCGAAGAGAAATCTACCGGCTCGCCGATATCCTCCGGTGTCACATAACGGATGTTTGTCTTCTCCATGCAGACCACACGCGGATCATTGCGAAGTTTCCACGCCAGCTGTCCATGTCCTACATCGACCGAAAACACCTTGACCGCGCCATTCTGCAGCATACAGTCGGTAAATCCGCCTGTGGACGCGCCGACATCCATACAGACCTTTTGATCCAGCGTCACTCCGAAATGCGTCATCGCCTTCTCCAGTTTCAGACCTCCGCGGCTCACATATTTTAAGGTAGATCCACGTACCTCGATCTTCGCATTTTCATCGAAGGTCGTACCCGCCTTGTCTTCTTTCTGATCTTCTACATATACAATCCCGGACATGATGATCGCTTTCGCCTTCTCACGGGATTCTGCCAGACCTCTCTTGACGAGAAGTACATCTAACCGTTCTTTCATTCTATGTTCTTCCTTCCGCTGCTGCCACTCTTTTGTTTCCCATCATGCTTCCGCGTCAGTCTCCAGCACACCTTCACGTTTCAGCTGCGCCAGAATCGAATCACTGTCAATTCCCAGCTCATTCCGGAGCACCGACACATTTCCGTGTTCGACGTAGGCATCCGGCAGCGCTATATTAACTACCTTGATCTGCGGATAATGCTTCTGTACATAATCCGTCACCCGCTCGCCGTAACCGCCGCGCAGGACATTTTCCTCCAGTGTCACGATCGTATGGTGCGTTCCTGCCAGATGGTCGATCACGTCGGTATCCATTGGTTTCACAAACCGCCCGTTGACCAGCGTACACGGCTGCCCGGCACTCTTTAACTTCTCCCGGATATGCTCTGCCGTGCTGACCATGCTTCCGACTGCCAGAAGCGCCGTCCCTCTCTCCTCATACAACATCTCGCTGACGCCATACTCGACCGGTGCCAGAAATTCCTTCAAGCCCCGGTACGCCTCACCCCTTGGATAACGGATCGCAATCGGTCCATCGTAGGAGATGGCAAACTGCAGCATCTTTTCCAGTTCCCAGCGGTTCTTCGGCGCCATCACGCTCATATTCGGCACAGAGGAGAGAAATGTCAGATCAAAAATACCCTGATGCGTCTCCCCATCGCTTCCGACCAGTCCCGCGCGATCCACGCAGAACACAACCGGAAGATTCTGGATACAGACATCGTGAATGACCTGATCATATGCCCTCTGTAAAAAGGACGAATACACCGCCACCACCGGTTTCAGACCGGCTGCCGCCATACCCGCCGCCGAGGGAACCGCGTGTTCCTCCGCGATTCCCACATCGAAAAAGCGGCCCGGATATTCTTTCGAGAACCGTTTGAGCCCCGTTCCATCCGGCATCGCCGCCGTCACCGCCACGATCTTCGGATTTTCCGCTGCCAGACGGCAGATTTCTCTGGAAAATACATCTGTATAGCCCGGATGTTCCTTTTTCCGGAGCGGTTTTCCCGTTTCAATATCAAATGGTTCAACTCCGTGAAATGCCGACGGATTCTTCTCCGCCGGACGGTATCCCTTGCCCTTTTTCGTAATCACATGGATCAGCACCGCGCGGTTGATCTTTTTCGCCTCGCTGAAAATACGGATCAACCCCTTAATATCATGTCCATCCACCGGTCCCAGATACGTGATTCCCATATTTTCAAACCACATGCCCGGAATCAGAAGCTGCTTGATGCTGTTCTTTGTCCGGAGCAGCGTGCCGACCAGATCCGAACCGATCATCGGGATCCGCGATAACGTGCCCGCCACATTCTTCTTCAACAGATTGTAGCCCTCATCTGCACGAAGATTATTCAGATACCGCGACATACCGCCGACATTTTCCGAAATGGACATATTATTATCATTTAAAACAATAATAAAATTCGTCTTGAGCCGTCCCGCATTGTTGAGCGCCTCATACGCCATGCCGCCGGTCAGCGCGCCGTCCCCGATGACGGAAACGATCGAATAATCCTCGCCCAGCAGATCGCGCCCCTGCGCCATCCCCAGCCCTGCCGAGATCGAAGTTGAACTGTGTCCCGTGTCGAACGCATCAAACGGGCTTTCCTTCCGCTTCGGGAAACCGCTCAAGCCCCCATACTGGCGCAGCCCATCAAAATTATCCTTCCGCCCGCTTAAAATCTTGTGCGTATAGGACTGGTGCCCTACATCCCAGATAATCTTATCCTTCGGAAGATTCAGCGCGCAGAACATTGCAATCGTCAGTTCCACCACGCCTAAATTGGACGCCAAATGACCGCCTGTCCGGCTTGTCGTCTCGATCAGAAACTCGCGGATTTCCGCCGCCAGCTCCTTGCGTTCTTCCTCGCTCAACCGTTTTACATCCTCCGGTCCTTTTATCGTATCTAATACCATTCTTTCATCCCCCAAACCGTTTTCCACATCCGCTGTCGTCCCCGGTCTTCGATTGGATTTTTTATTTTTCACGGCTGACCAGCATCTCGATCAGCTCTTCGAGGAATTCATTCTTTCCAGGCAGGGAATAGAGGATATCAACCGCCGTCTCCGAAAGCTGTTTGACATCATGCTTCGATTTCTCGATTCCCTCCAATGTCACATAAGTGGTTTTATTGTTTTTCTCATCGCTCAGAACCGGTTTTCCAAGCACCTCCTGGCTGCTGGTAACGTCGAGAATATCATCCTGGATCTGGAACGCCAGACCGATTGCCGCCGCCATA
>ULWR01012855.1_pt1 | contig 12886 bp, 12 predicted proteins | sample 1960531 | NCBI WGS metagenome assembly ULWR01 (sample SAMEA4835817, study PRJEB28245) | human gut metagenome | biome: gut microbiome; material: fecal sample | place: Denmark | collected 2008
CTGTTGGGGTATCTAAACCCTACACTTATATATTAGGAGGAGAGGCAGATGATTTATAAGAATATTAGATTCAAAGCAGCTCCATTTTCATATGATTTGACATTTGATGACAGGATTACTCTTGTTGGTGGAGATAGTGGTACCGGTAAAACAGTACTTTATGAAATGCTGGAAGATATAAGATTGACAGACGAATACAAAGCAATCAAGCTATTTAACTACAAATCAGATGATTTTTTAGAAGCAATCAAACAGTGTAGATATAGTTTTATTGTGATAGATAATGCAGATTGTATGATTAAGGATGATGTCAGGAGATTCATTAATTTTGAGTTGTCTAATCAGTATATGCTTTTCTACGAAATTGTGACGGACTCAATGTATCTGATAAGAGCTTTAAGGTGCTGAACGGATATGGGATGACCTTTGTATGAGAGATACGGATTTGTGAAAATGGAAGATGAAATGGAGCTGAAGGTATAAATAGTTAAAATAGAAAGCAGGTATAGCATGAGAAACAGATATATAACAGAAGAATGCAATAAAATACTTAATTTTTGGAAATTGGAAGAATATTTTACACCATCGGATTATCCCGAATTGACTTTAACAATAAAAGAGGGAAAACAAGATATTCCGTTTGATGCATATTATAATGCTTACAGTACAAGAAGTTTACCATTAAAAGAATACAAGGCACATAATGAGTATTTGAGCCAAAAACATAAATCTGATGAGAAGTTGTATAATCGTGCAAATGTTTATTGTGGCTGTTACAAAATTAAAACCTTTGTGGAAAAAATGGCTGAAAAATGTAAATTAGATATGGAAAAATATGCAGAGATAAACGAATTGTCAGGTAGATTTTATATTTTCTCAGTTCAGATAGACTTAGATGGAAAACTTACAGAGGAAGGTGTGCAAATCAGTCCTTTCTTTTATGCTGTACTTTGTATGATAAAATCAGAAGGCATAAATGTTAATATTATGCAAGAAGACATATGCAAGTTAAATGAAGATGTAAATGAATTACTTAAACAGAATGATATACAAATACTGGAGTTTACAGACATAACGATAGTTAAAAATATTGTGTTTGACAAATTAGGAGTTGAGAATGAAAGTCAAGTAGGGTTAGAAGGTGCCTCGGATAAGGTTTATGCATGCAAAGGTTTAAAGAAAGAAGATGAAACGAGTGACTTTTTTAGCTTTTACTTGGACGAAATAGAAAGAGTTCAAAAAAACTATAAGAATAATGAGCATGTAATAAAATATATCACCTCGTTATTGTATGATAATCAGAAAAAGATAATGATAGACAGCGATGTTAATGCCATGAAAAAATGGTTAGAAGTAGATAGATTTCCACTGGCAAAATACCCATCAAAGTTCTCACCGACATTAATGCAACAATTAGCTATAAATATAGCTATATCAGAAAAGGATAGATATGAAAAAATATTCTCAGTAAATGGACCTCCAGGAACGGGGAAAACAACACTTTTGAAAGAAATTATAGCGTCAAATGTTGAGCAATTGGCAGAAGTTTTAATTAAATATGGAATTGATGGTGGTAATTTTGTTTCTCGAAAAATTGAGTCTGCTTCAAATGCTAGTTATACAGAAAAATATTATGAAATACCAGAAGAAATTGCTAAATTTGGAATTCTCGTTGTATCAAATAATAATGGAGCAGTAGAGAATGTAACGCTTGATTTACCGAAATCTGGTGACATGGAAAAAGAAAAGACGAGGACAGATTATTTTGATAGGAAAATAAATAGGGAAGTGTATTTTTCAGCTGTGGCAGATAATCTTTTGGGAGAAGAGGAAAGTGCATGGGGATTAATATCGACTCGTATGGGAAGAAAGTCCTATGTTACTGAAGTGTTAGAATCTTGTGTATTTGCCAGAAAAAATGATGATTCAAATAAAGTGACATTGGACCTGGCAAGGGTTGATAGTATTTCGTGGAATGAAGCTATAGAAAAATTTAATATAGCCAAAAAAAAGGTTTTATCATTAAGAAAAGATATCAAAAATGATCAGAAACTTTTAGTGGATTTTTATCAGGAAAAAGAGAACTTAGCTAAGAGAAAATGGGAATTAAAACAGTTGACTATAGAAAAAGAGCAGCTAAATAAACAGTTAAATGAAGTAAAAACGGAATTAGAAAATAATGAAAAGGAGACTTTAGAGCAGGAAGAGGAAATCAAATATATTAAAGAGCATAGCTCTATTTTTAAGAAACGGCTTATCCTTCTGGGGTTAGGAAAAATAGGTAGACATGTTGCTGAAAAACAAAAATATGTCGATGAGTTAATAATACAGCACGAAGACATTAAGCGTAGGTATAGTTTGACCAAGAGAAATACAGAAGAAGTATGTGGAAAAATTGAAAATCAATATAGCATAATCTCTACTCTAGAAAAGAAAGTACAGATACTTGAGGAAAAAGTATATGGAAATAATGAGTCATTGAAAAACAAATACAAAAATAATTTTGCGGATAGATATTTCTATGAAAATATTAAGGAATCTGAAAATTCACAGAATGCATGCCCATGGACATTTGACGAATATGATATGGCTAGAGAAGAATTGTTTTATGCTTCATTACAGGTGCGAAAAGCGTTTATTTTGAATTCGCCATATATAAAAAGAAATCTGTTTGTATATCAGGCATATAACAATGGAAAATATACAATAGCAGAAAAGCAAGAGATGTTTCCACATTTGTTTAATTCTTTGTCAGTAGTGATACCTGTACTCTCTTCTACATTTGCATCAGTTGGAAGGTTTTTAAAACATGCAGGAAATATGAGCTTGGGCATGCTAATAATTGACGAATCGGGACAAGCTATGCCACAGTCTGCTTTAGGAGCACTTTATAGGACAAGGCAAGCAGTCGTTGTGGGAGACCCATTACAAGTGGAACCTGTTGTAACAATTCCTAAAGTGTTAATTGATATACTTGCTGATAGTACAGGAGTAGCAAATGAATACAAGGTGATTGAAAATTCAGTTCAGACTTTTGCAGACAATATGAATGAGTTTAACGGTATGATTGGAGAAAGACAGGTTGGTTGTCCGTTGGTTGTTCATAGAAGGTGTATAGAGCCAATGTTTTCTATCTCAAATATGATTTCATATGACAATAGAATGTTCAATAAAACGAATAAAAAGGAAGATTATTTGAAACAAGAACAACCATTTTTGATAAAAAAATCAGGATGGATAAATGTTGAAGGAACAGAAAATGGTAGCAAGGATCATTTTGTAAAAAATCAAGCAGAGAGAGTATGTCAATTATTGGAAAGTGCACTACATATATATACTGATTTATTTGACACAGACGATAAGATCTTTATAATTACACCTTTCAGAACAGTGGCAGAGTCAATGCGTAAATTTGTAGTTGGTTATTTTTCAGCAAAAGGAAATGACAAGGAGGTGTTGAAAAAATGGACGAAAAAATGTGTTGGCACAGTGCATACTTTTCAAGGTAAAGATGCTAATGAAGTGATTTTTGTATTAGGTTGTTCAGATAAAAATGTAGGTGCAATGAATTGGGTAGTAAAAAAGGCTAATATACTTAATGTGGCATGTACGAGGGCAAAATACAGAATAGCCTTTATTGGAAATTTAAATGATTGGAAAAATAGAAGATATTTTAGGGAGTTTATTCCCAAATTTATTGACACGATAGATGTGTAGAATATATACAATGTGAAGACGGAATAGGAGAAATTATCATGGCTGTATCATATAAACGATTATGGAAATTATTAGTAGATAAAGAAATGAGCAAATCGGATTTGCGTAAAAAGGCAGAAATTGCCCCTAACACAATGACAAAGCTTCGCCGTGATGAAGAGGTGAGCCTAACAATTCTTAGCAAAATCTGTACCAGAAATTATGGAGAACTTTGGCTTTGAAAGTCGTACAAGTTTTAGAAGAAAGTATTTAAATGCTTTGGTGGAAGAGGGGAGATTAAAGATGACCATGCCGGATAAACCTAAGAGTAAAAATCAAAAATATTATTCATAGGAGATATTGATAACATTCAATATTTTAAAAGGATAAGAACTGGAAATAAAAGTAGTGTATCAATAGCAGGTATGATAGAATAGTTTTGAATATGCTTGTAATTGCAAAGCGAAAATTTGAATAGAGTGATAAAAGAAAAAGGCAATTTACTCTAAGGACTGAATATGGGACACAGAAATACTCTATAATTGAAATGTTGAAAACATCAAATGTTTGTTGTTTTATAAATGGTCCCAATTGGAAAGAGCAAGAATACAAATTATTTCAAGTTATCGTGAGACGTATAAGGAAATAAACAGTCTTATTGCAGCGGATTTATCGGGAACTGAGATAAAGATGACGGGTCGTCTGATATCAAAAGCAGAAAAGTTGGATGTGCTTAAAGGTGATGGAGAGATAAATGATAAAGTGTATTTTAGATGATTACGCAAGAGACAGTTATTTTTGCTTGGTTTTATATAGGGTTGTATTATAGAAAAGGAAAATGTGATACTGGCAGCAATAGGTATGGCTCTAAAGATAGCGGATGTGGTTGTAATGTAGATATATTGGACTAAGAAAAACGATGCAGATTTGTTATTTGGAGATAACCAAACAAAATTATATAGAAAGAAGGTAATAAAATGGCAATTGATATAGTAAGAGGTGCAATTAAGAATCAAATAGCATCAGCAGATTTGATAGAAACTATAAATGGAGTTCAAAACGAGTATACGGGAACTCTATTTTTGGCATATCCACTATCGGCGACGGCAGAAAGTGTTGTGACTATTGATGCGTTGTTAGTAACAAAAGAAAAAGGTATTATTGCGTTTATCTTTGATAGTGGAGCAGAACGTGAAGAACAGCAAGATAGTTTATATTATCAGATAACCAATACCTTAAATAATTATGAGACTTTAAGAAAAGGAAGACGTTTGGCTGTTGAACCGAATGTCATTACATATTGTGTTGAATTTGAGGTGCCAGAATGTTCAGATGAGTATATATATGCGTCTAGGGATAATTTGAAAGAGATACTAGAAAATAGTATTGGAAATTTTGATTCGAATTATTATGAGAAACTAATTGAGGCTTTGCAAAAAATATCTACTATGAAACCTAAAAAACAGCGAAGAAATGTGGTAAAAGAGTCTTCGCGAGGTGCTATAATGAAAAATATTGAAAAGCAGATAGCTAATCTTGACCAGTGGCAAAAAAAAGCTGCATTTGAGGTGCCAGAAGGACCTCAGCGTATCAGAGGGTTGGCGGGATCTGGAAAGACTGTTGTGTTGGCCCTTAAGGCTGCATATTTACATGCACAATATCCAGACTGGAACATTGCTGTTACATATTATACACGTTCGCTATCGCAGCAATTTAGCGAAATGATAGCAAATTTTTCACGTGAATTTATTGGTGATGAACCTGATTGGAATCGGTTGCATATTATACACGCATGGGGAACATATTCAGAGGAAGGTATTTATTCGATAGCGGTTAGAAAAGTGGGATTAACTCCATTGAATTATACAAATGCAAAGAGTAAGTATGGTTCAAATGGGGCATTCGAGGGTATTTGCAGAGAAGCGGTAAGTGCTTTTGGTAATCAGACTTATGAAGAATATGATGCTATTTTGATTGATGAAGCTCAAGATATGCCGAGCGATTTTTTTAAACTTTGTTACAGCCTCTTAAAAGAACCTAAAAGATTAGTGTTTGCATATGACGAATTGCAGAATCTAGGGAATAATAGTATGCCATCTTTGGAAGAAATGTTTGGACTCAATATGGATGGAACGCCTAAAGTTGTACTTGAGAACAAAGTAAATGAAGCTAGACAGGATATTGTATTACCTATCTGTTATAGAAATACTCCTTGGGCTTTAACTTTGGCACATTCGTTAGGTTTTGGAATCTATAGACCAGAGGGATTAGTACAGTTATTTAGTGACACGGATTTATGGACGGATATTGGATATAAAGTTATTTCAGGTACATTAGAAAATGGGAAACATGTAAAATTGATGAGGAGCGAGGAAGCATCACCTACATATTTTAAAGACTTACTAGATAAGGATGATGCTGTATTAGTAGAAAGGTTTGATAACTGTATACAGGAATATAAGTGGGTATCGGAGCAGATTAAGAAAAATATCGAGGAGGATGAATTAGACCCAGATGATATTTTAGTAATATTTCCAGATACGTATTATGCAAAATCGGAGTATGCAGAATTTAGAAAATTTTTAATTTTAAATGGAATCAATTCTAACCTAGTAGGTGTTGCGACAAGTAGAGATACTTTCAAAACAGAGGGATGTATTACCTGTTCTCATATTTATAGAGCTAAGGGAAATGAGGCTCCTATGGTATATATATTGAATGCAGATTATTGCGCACAAAATATAGAACTTCGAAAAGTTCGTAACATTTTATTTACAGCTATCACTAGATCACGTGCATGGGTAAGAATTTGTGGAGTTGGTGATGGTATAGATATTCTTTTGAATGAAACAAAGCATTGCACTGATAAAGGGTATGCACTGGAGTTTAAAATACCGACTGAAGCAGAGTTGAAAAAAATGAATTTGATTCATCGTGACAGAACGGAACAAGAGATACGTGAAATGAAGAACGCTTCAAAAATGGCAAAAGATTTATCAAGATTAATTAAAGAAGGAAAAATAGATGTTTTTGCTATGCCAGAATTAACAGAACTGTTTCAAAACATTGATGATAGAAGAGATGTATATGATGAAGATGAGTTTTAATAAGAATCTTGATAGAGTTTCGATGCAGATACAAAATACGTTAGAACAGATGCAAGAATTGGGGTATATACTGTATTATAATATTCCAAAATGCGAAAAATACGGAGGAAAAGAAATTTTAACGTGGAATAATCATATAGGCGGGAGAGAAGTAAGTAGTAAATATTTTTTGAGAGTTAAACAATATATGAAAATACTATCGGACAATGCATTCTTGGCAATTTTAAGCGATTATTCACTGGTAAGATGTTCTTTTGTTTTTGTTGATAATAAGATTATTTCAGAAAATTTGCTATGGTGGCCATGTCCTATACAAATTGATGGTAATATGGTTGAAGAATTTGGTTTGTTAGAAACAATAGAGATGATTTTAGAGGATAAAGAAGTAGAAAAGTATATCAGAATGAGAAGTCCTATCAGAATGGATTTTGATGTGGAAAATAATACAGAAGAACATCCGGGTGCTCATTTACATATGGAACATGAAGAATGTAGAATTAACACCGATGAACCTATTTGTTTCAACAGATTTATAAATTATATCATAAAATCGTTTTATCCTGGTTGGAAGGTGGAGTTTAAAGAATATGATTATATTAATTTTAAATATGATAAACCAAAACATAAAATAACATATAATAATAGAACTAAAATAATGATTGAATAAGAAATAAAAGACACAGATTGTCTCCGGTATTTCCTAAAGAAAACCAGAGACGAAAGTGTAAGGTTTAATTAAATTCATTCATTGCGTCCACATAATCTTGCAATCCGTTTTCTTTCAATGCCAGCTTGGCGTATAGCAGAGGTGTTTCCTCTGCCAACCGGTATAGATATACAATATCATTCGGATCATCAAAGATAACAGAGGAATTACATTCCTTGCAACAGATAACAAGAATTGCGTTCTCGCCTGTATTGATGATAATGGAGTCTGTGGCGGATTCGTACATACCGAATTGGAAATCAAGATTGTTGTTCATGGCGGTATTCCTCCCACAAATATTTTGCACCATCCAGCAGGTCAATAATAGCTATTAGCATATTGGTGTATTCGGTTTGTAATTCCTTAATGGCTTCCGAAGAAGGAAGAGTATCGGGAGTGCAGTTTGGTGCGGTAAATGCTTTTTGCATTTGAAGTAATTGCAGATACAACGCATTTACAGTTTGTACCAAAGGATATATGGTTTCTTTCTTACCAACAACACAGATGCAGTTACAGATGCAGGAACGGACAAAATAATCTTTCTTCATCATTCCGCTGGCAAGAACACGGGCTTCGATTTGTTTTCGTTCAGCGTCAGTAATTCTGAAGCGGATGGTTGGATTTTTATGTTTGTTACTCATGATGGTAATGCTCCTTTCGTTTTGGCTGTGGTAGCAGGCGTAATAGATAACCTGACAGCCACAGGAATTTATTCATTGTGAGTAATAAAAAAGTAGATTATATCAAGCCGATGGAAAAATATCAGTGCAGATACTGCAACTAATTTGCTACTAAAAAGTATTGAAAACGATGTGAAAAGAGCGATATTTTGCGAAATAGAAGTGCCCAAAATGCAGGAAATATCAGTATTTATGAATTGTCGATAAAAAACTCGGGAAGAGTTTGAATAACGGACAGGAATGCCGAAAACCTGTATTTATGCGGGTTTCCGGCATTTGTTTTATCAAATGGCTCTAGTTTGGCTCTATTTGTGCGCGGAGTAATAGGGATAAATCTTATATCGGCTGTAGGAGTGATAATGAAAATGGATATTAGAGTAGCAACTTTGGAGGATGTACAGATAGTAGCAAAATTGGCGATTCAGATGTGGAAATCACATACCATTGAAGAATTGGCAAGGAAATTTTACGATTATATTAGCCAAGATAAGGGGAGAGTTTTTATTGCAGTGGCAGATGCAGGCGCAGTTGGCTTCGCACAATGTGGATTAAGACATGACTATGTAGACGGCACAGCTTCAAGTCCAGTAGGGTACTTGGAAGGGATTTTTATAAAAGCGGAATATAGAAAAAGAGGACTGGCAAGAGATCTGTTAGAGACATGTCAGAAGTGGGCAAAGGAGCAAGGGTGTACAGAATTTGCCAGTGATTGTGGCAGTCTTGTCACATTATTACAAGATGGAACAGATTTTGTGAGAAATAACTCTAAGAAAGCATGGCGTAAGGTTGATGACGGCAGAATTGAAATGCCTGATTATCCAGATCGGGCAGTGCTTGAAGGTGTAGTAAATGCATTAATTCATAGAAACTATATGGAGATAGGCAGTGAAGTCCATATAGATATGTTCGATGACGGAATCGAAAAATATTCACTGGGTGGAATGGTAAGCGGAATATCTCTAGAGGGAAAAGATTTATTGAAAATTCCATCAAAGCGAAGAAATCCGATATTAGCTGATATATTCAGCCGCTTGAAATACATGGAGTGTAGAGGTAGTGGATTTAAGAAAATATTGGCGGACTACGAGGGATAAGTTGAATTTGTTGAGACTAACATAAGACTGAGGAGGTTAAAAATCATGGACATAAGTAAAAAAGATTGGAAGCTATTTCGAGAAAAATTATCAGGCTGGCAGGAAAATTATATAGAAGGTCTTGTTAAAGAGTATGCAAATTTTCTGAATGATGATATAAAGCCTGCATCAGAGAGATTCTGGGAACTTGAAAAACGGATAAAAGAAGACAAGCGTCATCCGGGTGTTATCATGGAACTGAAAAAATCAGAGGTAATATGGGATATTGTTCGTCTCATTAGACTGAAAGTAATTACATATAATGATTTATCAGACTTTAGTGATGAATTACAGAATGAAGTAAAAAGAATACTTGAGATGTATAGATAATGACGGAAAGGGAGGTATGACAAATGCGTGATCCAATAGAGAATGTGACGAGATTGCAGAAGCAGCTAAATAATCTGCAATTGGAGAATCAGGTATTAAAGAATATATTGGATAAAGCAGGATTGTCATATCAAAATGAACTGGCAAGTATAAGGGAAACGGAAAAGAAAGAGGATTTTGATCCAGAACAGGGTAAAAGGATTGTGCACCCAAAAGAGATTACAGACAGGATGGCAAAGCTCTTTTTCTCATTCTTTTGGGGAAGAACAGATGTATATGCGAAAAGAAATGTAAATAAAAACGGAGAGGCGGCATATTATCCGCAGTGTGATAATTTCTGGTCAGATAATTGCCATAGGAAATTAAATACACATATAGACTGTAAGGATTGCAAATATTGCTCGTATACAAGATTAGATTTACCAACCATATTGATGCATTTGAGGGGAAACTCTTATGCTGCAAAAGATGTAATCGGTGTATATCCATTATTTAGTGATGGAACATGTAGGTTTCTGGTGTTTGACTTTGATAATCATGAGAAGAATGCAGAAAAAAAGGATTTTGCAAATACAGATGATACATGGATTGAAGAAGTCGAAGCTATGAGAGATATCTGCTCATTAAATGGAATAGAACCTTTGCTAGAGCGTTCTCGTTCAGGAAAAGGTGCACATATATGGATATTCTTTGACAAGCCAATATCGGCGGCAGTGGTTCGTAAATTTGGCTTTGCACTTTTAGATAAAGGTGCAGAGCAGGTGAATTTAAAGTCATTCAATTATTATGATAGAATGTTGCCAGCACAGGATTCCTTAGAAAATGTGGCAATAGGAAACCTGATTGCATTACCATTACAGGGAAGGGCGTTGAAAGATGGCAATAGTGCATTTGTGGATAGTAACTGGAATGCTTATCCTGACCAATGGAATGCTTTATTAAGTAAACCTAAGCTTTCAGAGGAATTTCTGGAGAATAAGATAAGGGAATGGACATTTACAGCAGATGACATTGAAGCATCCAGTGATGAAGAAAATAGGGAAAAGCCATGGGATAGAATGAAAAATTTTGCAAAATCAGATGTTGATGGGAAAATGGACATCACATTATCAAATGGTATATATGTCGACAGCACGAATCTTAAGCCTGCGATGCAAAATAAGATTCGCAGAATGGCAGCCTTTAGTAACCCAGTATTTTATAAAAATCGTGCGATTGGAACATCTAATTATGATACTTCGAGGTGGATTTATCTTGGAAAAGACCATCTTGGTGGATACATACAGATTCCAAGAGGATTACAGGATGAATTAATAGCAAATATTAATAAGGCAGGAATTGAATATACTATTGATGACGAGAGGCAGCAGGGAAGAAATATTAATGTAGAATTCAATGGAGAATTACGACATGAACAGAACAAGGCGTTAAAGGAACTGACTAAGCATGATAATGGAATACTTCATGCTGCAACAGCATTTGGAAAAACAGTTGTATGCAGTGCAGTAATTGCAGAAAAGAAAGTGAATACTCTGATCCTGCTTGAATCATCTGCACTTATAGAACAGTGGAAAGATGCTCTAAACAAATTTTTAATTATAGATGAAGAACTACCCCAGTACAAAACGAAAACTGGAAGATTAAGAACTAGAAAAAGTCTGATTGGAACATTGCAGGGAGTACATGATTCGATGACAGGGATTGTTGATATTGCAATGGTCGGCTCACTTTGCAAAAAGGGAAAGTTTCATAATTTGCTGAATGATTATGGACTTGTGATAATTGATGAGTGTCATCATTCTGCCTCTGAAACAATAGCAAATGTGCTAAAAGAAGTAAAAGCAAGGTATGTATATGGTGTGACAGCAACTCCGAAAAGAGGAGATGGACTGGAAAAAATCAATTATATGCTGATAGGACCTATAAGATATAGTTACACAGCAAAGGAAAAGGCTATGGAGCAAGGGATACAACATCTTGTATATCCGCGTTTTACCAGAACTGTTCCACCAAGAGGTGTACTTATCGGTAAGATGCATCCAAATGAAGCTTATGAGATTATTCATAATAATGATATCAGAGACGAACAGATTGTTGAAGATGTGAAGAATTGCGTATCAGCAGGTCGCACCCCAGTTGTTTTATCACGATACAAGGATCATTCAGAGAAACTGTACGAGCGTTTGAAAGCTTATGCAGAAAATGTATTCTTAATGACAGGTAACAACTCAAAGAAAGAACATAAGAAGATTCTGGAACAGATGCATCAGGTTGATAAGGCGGAGTCTATGATATTAATAGCTACAGGTTCACTGGTAGGAGAAGGTTTTGATTTTCCAAGACTGGATACACTTTTTATGGCAACACCTGTATCATTTCGTGGAGTTGTTGAACAGTATGCCGGTCGATTGAATCGTGATTATGCTGGTAAAGAAAATGTAATAATATATGATTATGTAGACAACCATATTACAATGTTTAATAACATGTATATGAAGAGACTTAAAGCATATAAACAGATTGGATATGAGATTGCAGGTGGTTTGCATAATGATAAACAGACAGCTAATGCAATATATGACGGTGATAATTATGCTGAAAATTATCATAAAGATTTACTGGATGCAAATAAAAATATAATTATTTCAAGCCCTGCAATTAGTGGGACAAAAGTTTATGAACTTATTAACCTGCTAAAAGAAAAGCAGTTATCAGGTGTTCAGATTACGATAGTAACATGGGCACCGGATTCCTATGGATTTGGAGATGCATCATACTGGATGCAGCTACATGAAGAAATGCGCAAAGCTGGTTTCTACATTAAAACAGTAGAAGAGTCATGTGAACGATTTGCTGTTATAGATCAGGAAGTTGTCTGGTATGGAAATATTAATCTTTTGGCGAAGGATAAGGTTGATGACAGTATTATGAGGGTTTTGAGTAAAGAGATAGCCAGTGAATTGATGGAAATTACATTTGGAGATAATGGTTGAGCTGAATAGGACTAAAACATATGGATTCCATAAGATGTAAAGAAGACGTTTCATGAGAATAGAGAAAGGAATGCGTTTATGAGCAAAGAATTACAGATAAGAAATAGCACTGTGGATTTTCTAGTTTTTACACGAGATGCAGGAGAAGAAGGAATAGAAGTCAGGGTTCAGAATGGCAATGTTTGGTTGACGCAGAAGGCAATTTCGCAGCTTTTTGATGTAGATAGAAGTGTGATTACAA
>ULWR01007581.1_pt1 | contig 12868 bp, 9 predicted proteins | sample 1960531 | NCBI WGS metagenome assembly ULWR01 (sample SAMEA4835817, study PRJEB28245) | human gut metagenome | biome: gut microbiome; material: fecal sample | place: Denmark | collected 2008
TACTTTACCGCCATAACCTGTAACAACAACTTCCTGCAAAAGTTCACTGTCCTCTTTCAATACAATCTTAAAATTTGTTTTTCCCTTCACACTCAAGGTTTGGGAAGAGAAGCCGATGAATGATACCTGAATACTGGCATTCTCAGAAACAGAAAGTGTAAAATTACCATCAACGTCAGAGACCGTACCATTCGTTGTCCCGACTTCCACAATACTGGCACCAATAACGGCCTCTCCCGCAGCATCCGTTATTATGCCCGTAATACTCTTCTTCTGTGCTACAGCTACAATGGAGCACAAAAGGAAAATAAATAAAATAAAATTCTTTTTCATGCAATTTGATGTTTTTCATTAAAAATTAATTTTGTAATAATTATAAAAGGGGGATTCAGATCCCCAAAAGTCACAGTTCATGAAGATACAAACAAACACATATCAATTAAATTTGTAGGTTAATTTATGGATGCAAAGAAAATCTGCATAAAATAAAAAAGAGTCAGAAATCATTTAAAAAAACTCATCTAACATCCAGAACATGAAAATTCCATCAAAAAAAGAACCACAAAACAAAATGAAAGGGCCCAAGCTTACATCTTCAATTCCGCTGTTATTTTTGAAGAGATATACGGCAGATACCAGGAGTTCTCACGCCGGGCTTAAGCTCTCCCCCAATATAGAACAAAATATCTCCAAATACAACCAATGAGGAACCGGCCCGAGCCAGCATCGGAGAAGGGACACCAATCCGTATCCACTCACCCGACCGTACGTTATACGCCAGCAGCTGATCATTAAAACGATACCATTCTATAGGCTGTAGGAGATACTCTGATTCACGAACCATCTGATAACGGGCACTGATGGCATCCTCAAAAATATCCCGATTAACCCCGCCTGCACATATAAGCAGAACATCCCCATAGGAGACCGAGGCACCGCCCGTCAATGTGAGAGGTTCACCTTTTGTGGTGAGAGGTGCCTTAACCACCTGCCATTGTCCAGATTCAGGATGGTAACATAATCCATCTGTTGAAACAGACGCATCCCCTCCGGAGGTAAATCCACCGAAAACATACAATTTGCCAAGCAGAGAGGAACACACAGGCTGCACACGTGGCCTCCCGGGAAAAGGAACCTCTGTCCATCCTGCAGAATAATTGTCCAAGCAAAGAGAGAACATGGAACTGGAAGGAATCCCGTTCCTATTCCCACCCAGGACATACAATGTATCGCCCAATAGGGTTGCCGACATATTATCAACCGCATGAGGAAGCGGAGGCAAAGTCTCACATATCAAGCCTGAATCCTTCATGCAATCAAAAGAAAAGGAAAGTACGGAAGAAAACCGGTCGGAAGAGTTGCTTCCTCCAATAAAAATAAGCCTATCCGGCAAGGATACCGTAGCTCCATAGGCCGCCTCCATAGGAAGTTCTCCAGCCTTCACCCAACGCAAGGAAGAAGAGCCATCCACCCGGGCTATATAAATGCCCTTATAATAATGCTTGATCCCCCCTTCCGAAACCGGTTTATCCGGGAAATTGCATCCGCCGGCCATTAACAAGAAATCTCCTAACTTTCCGGCATAGCAACCGGATACTCCCAAAGCATATCCGGATTCTCCATCGGGAAAACCGTTCATGACATCAATTGTCGCACCCCCGGGAATACTAACATCTGACGGGGTACAAGTTGACAAACCTAAACCTGCAATCATACAAACAAGTATATTTTTCTGATAATTCCACATAAACACTTTATTAAACGGAGCGACAAAGATCTTTCCTGGCCAATTCGTAAAATCATGATATATTTCCGAGCAGAGACAGACTCCGCAAAACTCATACTACTCCATGTTATCCGTTTGGGGCCTTAGGAAATAAAGCTGCAGGACAAGGGCACATAAAACACCGACACCAAGTATGGCGAACCCAAATCCCAGATTCCCCTGGTCAGTCCACCGCCCCAACACATGGGTCACGGCCGCTCCGGCGAAGACACCTGTCATATTCATGATTCCATAGGCTGTAGCACGGTATCCGGAAGGAACAAACTGGCAAAGAATAGGCATATTGTTTGCATCAAAGATGCCGAACCCCAGACCGAACAGCAGACCTGCCCCGACCACACCGAAAACACTATGAGCGAATCCCAACAATAGCAAGGCAGGGATCGTCAACCCCAATCCAATAGCCCCTGTATACACACGACCACGAATATTTTTTAGGACCCAACGGTCAGACAGTATCCCTCCGGCAATTACTCCGAGAAAAGAGGAGAGCGCTATTGTGATCGTGGACAACGGACCGGCTTCGGACATAGGCATATCCAAACTGTCAGAGAACAGGGTCGGAAGCCAATTTTTAGTAGCCCAGCCAGGCAGGGAGGGCACCGCAAAATAGAACAGAATCACCCAAAAGGCGATATTGCTGAATAACAGCGACATTCCTTTGAAGATAGACGGGGAAGGTGCTTTCACCCCTTCGCGACACACCTGCTCTGCCGTGCCTGTCCCCTTGTTCTCACGAAGAAAAAGGATCAGAACGACTGCGTATATGATCCCAATAATTCCGAAGCCATGAAAAGTGGCATGCCAGGAATAGGCGGCAGACACGGTGGCCCCGAATCCCCCGATAGCCTGACCGGTATAAAGGCCCGTCATATGAATACCCACGGCTAGCGAACGTGACTTTCCCTGATGCCAATCCGCTATTAGGGAAAGGCCGGCCGGTATATACAAAGCCTCACTGATCCCCATTACAGCACGCAACCAATAAAGCTGTGTGAACGTTTCAGCGTATCCCATTCCATAAGTAACCGCTGACCAGACAAACAAACTGCCTACAATCAACCATTTGCGATTAAGACGATCAGCGATCATGCCCGCAACAGGACTCATGAATCCGTAAATCCAAAGAAAGACCGCCATCAGACGACCAAAGTTCTCCGCAGATTCAAGAGCCGAGATATCCACTTGCATGGCTTCTTTCATGGTGGAAAGCATCTGGCGGTCCATATAATTGAGAAGGGCCACTCCCCAAAGCAAACCAACCAATATCCAGGGATATATTCTATTGTTTTTCATTATGTCCAATTACAATTTTATATTTTCCGTACCGGACAGACCGGATAAGATCTCGTTACACAGAACATGGCCCTTAATCATCATTCTGGGAATATGAAAAGGCCCTTTGAAGATATTCCCCTTGGCGGGCTGGGCCACACTGCCGTCGCGATGCAGATACCCGTACCATTCTCCGTATTCCCGGTCCGGGAAATGTGCATATGTCCAATCACTAACCTGATCGTGCATTTTCAAGTATTTTTCATCTCCTGTAGCTTCATAGGCATACAAAGTGGCAATGATTGCTTCCGTCTGCGGCCACCAGAATTTCATATCCTGTGAATAATCCTGTACGGGGAGATTCCTACAATCACGAAAATTGATGATACCGCCGAAATCCTTATCCCAGCCCCACTCCCAAGACCAGTCCAGAATGGTCAGGGCTGTTTCAAGCATCTCCTTGTCCCAGCCACGGTATCTGGATTCTTCAAGTATGAACCATGCCGTTTCAATACAATGCCCGGGATTGATGATACGTCCGTTAATGGTATCTATAAACTCACCGTTTTCCCCCACAGTCTCAAGCAGGGCATTAAACTCAGGATGCATAAAAAAAGTCTTCAAATCGGAAAGCGAATCATCGATTCTGGCTGTTAATACGGGATTGTCAATAGCCTCACGTATACGGGAAGCTGTATTGATCAGAATCATCGTAATGGAATGCCCCCGCAAGGAAAGGGTATCACAATATTTCGGAGACAATATTCCTGGGGTCGTAATGAAACGAAGCACCCGGATGAAAAGCTCAAGAGCTTTTTCAGCATACACCCTATCGCCCGAAGCCAACGCATACTCCGACATGGCAATGGCAGCAAAACATTCGGAGAAGACATATCTGCGTTTGCGCAGGGGCCGACCATCTCCCGTCACTTCAAAATACATACGGCCGTCCGTATCGAAGCAGTGCCGTTCAATAAAGTCGATACAACTTTTTGAAGCCGACAGCCATTCAGAATTTTTATCCATATGATTATAGGCAAAAGCGGCAATGAAACCGAAACGCCCCTGAAACCAGACGGATTTAGTCGTATCCATCAAGCTGCCATCCCGGTTTACACATGTATACACACCTCCGTTTACCTGATCAAGGCCATATTTCATCCAGAAAGGCATAATATTGTTTATAAGATCATTCTTATAGGAAGCGGCCCAACAAGTCAAATATTCCGTAACATTCATCTTTACATTGTTTTTAATGATTGGTTATTTATCTTTTTCTTTAAAATTTATTGCAACGGTCAAAAAAGTGAATCTCCTCCAGTTCCGCTCTCATAGTCGATTCCTCCTCTTCCGTCATATTTCTAAAAGGAATGCGATTTTTACCCAGATCCAAACCGAGCAGCTTCATGATTCTTTTTCCAGCCACGATATTACCCCGGTAATGACAAATCACATTGATTACCTGCTGAGCAAAATTCTGTAAATCCCTGGCGCGTTCAAGGTCACCAGACTTCCAAGCGTCCAAAATCCCAACGAGGGTACGCCCATTATAATTTGTCGTACCACCGATACCACCGCGGGCTCCTCCCATAGCCAAACACGGTAAAAGCGTTTCATCCTGCCCATGAAGCATATCAAACTTTCCGTCCTTATACAAACGACATTGGTTGTATTCATACAGGTTCTCGTATGTATATTTTATACCAGCAAAGTTGGAAATACGTCCGTCCACAGCTTCCAAAAACTCCGTCATGGAAAGATAAACCCCATTGAAAGCAGGAATATGATAGAAATAAAAGGGAAGTCGGGGAGCCCCGCAGGCTATCTCCTGGCAATATGCGACCAGTTCCTCCACACGGCCGATTCTAGGAAAGGGAGGAGCCATCGCACCAATGGCATAGGCACCGACAGACTGCGCATGTGCAGCCAGGCGTCGACTGGAACGGGCGCAGGTACTACCCACATGAACCATGACCTTAAAATCCGCGGGAGAAACTTCCAACCAGCGTTCAGCCAATTTCATGCGTTCCTCATCCGTCAACATATAGCCTTCACCGGAAGAACCGTTAACAAACACTCCCTTCAGGCCATTCTTTACCAAAAATTCAGCATACGTTCCAAGCGGTTCATAATTGACATCACCATTTTCATAAAACGGGGTGAAAGGGGCGTTTATAAGCCCTGTAATCTTTTCCATCATATCTTATATTTGTAAATAAAAAAAATAAATCTACATCACACGCAGTATGTGTTCCTCACAAACAGCTTTATCGAAAGTCCCCTTTTGTTACGGGATACCAACCCGAAAGGTGGATGCCGGCAAATTTTCCCTGTTTACAAGATTCCCATTACTATACGGACGCCAGCCATACCGTACATAGCGTGGACTTTTCACAAATTCACAGGAAACTCTCATCAGCCCGTCTTCCAACACCTCAGCTGTAGCAGGATAATACAGTCCTTCAACCTCAGCCACCTCAAAAGCGCGTATAGGACCATTATCCGAACTCCTCATGCCCTCTCCATAGTCAAAAGTGATTAAAACCTCCCAATCACGAAATTCGGCTTTACGGAATAAAGGGCCACTAGGAACAAGGAATGTATATCCATAAGTTTTATTCAATGCCCAGCGGCCCAGGCGTTCTCCAACCGGTTTTTTATTTCTAGGATGTACATCCAACGAATCACCATAATCACTTGATACTGCCATACCGGTATTCGGAATTTCAGCCATCATTCTACGCTGGCTGTCACGGAACCACGGCCACGAAGGACGGGCTATACTGGAAAGCTGTACATAATAGAATGGCAAATCCTCATTCTTCCAGTTCTTACGCCAACTACCGACTAAGAGTTTAAAGAGCTTCTCATGAGCTTCGCAATTATGAGCGTTTGATTCCCCCTGATACCAGATCACACCTCTGACGGGATATTGCTCCAACGGCCGAATACCGGACTCGTATAAATAACAAGGTTCATAAGGGTGGCGCTGAAACTTCTCCTTCGAGAGTTTAACATTCAATGCAGCTCTTCCACGTACCCAGTCCTGTATAAAGTCATTACGCGTCCAATCTTTTAATATAGCCGGGAATTGATATTCCAACGTATTCCGGTCAATCCATGATTCGGTGGGTGAACCGCCGATAGCATTACAGATCAACCCCACCGGAACCTTCAAGCTATCCCGCAACATCTGACCGAAATAATAAGCGATTGCAGAGAAATGGGCAGCATTGGCAGGAGTACAAATTTCCCATTCGGTCTCCTTATAATATTGAAGATGATTCAAAGAATCGAGAACGGAAGCGTCCCATTGCACTGCGTCCGTGCGCCAGCGCGCTTTCATGTCATACAAACGTAACTGTTCGTCGGCAGCTTGAGGAATGTCTTTTTTGCCGGTAATAGTCTGCCGTAACATAAATTCCATATTCGACTGACCGGAGCATAACCAAACCTCTCCTATCAAGACATTTGTATATTTCAAGATTCTATGAGGGGTAGAAATTGTTAGCGTATAAGGTCCTCCCGCTTTCAACGGTGATAATTCCACGGACCATTTACCGTCCGGTGCAGCCTTTGTAATCCACTGCTGGCGGTCTATGCAAACTGTTACTTGCTCTCCTGCATTGGCTATCCCATGAACCTTCAAAGGAGTATCGCGCTGAAGAATCATATTATCCGTATAAAGCGGAGATAATTTCAAGCCTCCATAATCTCCGGTGATAGCCGAGTAAACTGTTCTCGCCATTATCGCAGCCCCTTCAGCAACAGGATGAACAGCGTCCGGCAAAAGATAAGGATATGGATAAAGCGGTTCGTGGAAATCGATTAACTGTACCCCGGCATAGCGTGCCACCGTTTCAATAGCCGTTTGTATCTCTCCATGCCAATCACGGGTTCCCGACAAAAAACGGGTATGGCGGTCGGTAATCGGAGTCATTCGTGCAATGATAATCCGTACAGCGGGATTGGCCTCACGGAATGTATCAATCAGCTTCAAATAATCTTTCACAAAAAAATCACGGTAGTTAGGCCAATTGCGAGGGTCGGTATCATTGATACCCAAATGAATGACAACAATATCTCCTGCAAAATCCAATGCTTTCCGATATTCTTCCTGTCGGGTATAAGGGCGATGTCCCTGATTAAGCAGGGTAGCGCCAGGTTTCCCGAAGTTCTCGACTTCATAACGTTCTCCCAGCAGCTTTTGCAACTTCACAGGATAAGATTGTGTTGCACGGTCAGATAATCCTGTACCATAAGTAATACTGTTTCCTACACATGCAACCTTTATCCGTTGCTGGGCAGACAACACCCAACAAACGAACAGACAGACGAATAATAGTAAAATCTTTTTCATTTATTTCTTCCCAATGTAAGGTTTCACAATCTCTACCCATTTCAAGTAGCCTTTCCCCATAAGATGCAAACCATCATTTGTATAGGTAGTGTTCATCTTTCCGGTTTGTTTGTCTATAAAATGGGAGTACAAATCTATATAGGTCGCTCCTTCTTTTTCTGCCAAGCCGACTAACCCTTTATTGATTTCAGGGATAACCTGCCAATGGGAAGTATGTCCCTTGAACATATTGTAATGGTCGGTGACCGGAAGAACACTTTGCAGATGTAGCTTTGTTTTAGGCGAATCTGCCTTTATCTTCCTGACAATCATCTCAATACGGGATACAATAGTATCGGCGGGAGTTCCCCTACTCACATCATTAATACCAATCAAAAGAAATATTTTAGCGGGCTTTCCCTTCAGGATAGCATCAAGACGGTCATATACTCCCATACAAATATCGCCGCTGATTCCACGGTTTTTGACATGTTTGTTCTTGAACAGTTCCGCCCATTCGGCACCGTTTGTGATACTGTTTCCCAGAAAAATAATGTCACTGGATGTAACAGGCAGTTCTTCAAACAATGTAGCACGCTGGTAGTAAAACGTAGAATATTTGCGTTCTTGTGCGCGGCATAACAAAGACAGGGTCAATATGACCACTAAAAAAAAGATCTTTTTCATGACTATTCTTTTTATTTACTCATTAGCATATCCGTTTTTCATTATAGCATATTCAAATCTGCTCATAGCATATTTATAAGTAGTTCTCCCTCTATAATCGATATGTCTCACTCTAGTGTTTTATTTGGTGAGTAAATGAGTCCTTCTACCGCTTTCTGTCCGTCAAGAGTAACAAAGACAGTAGTAAACATCCATTTTACTAGCCGGACTTCCGGGCTAACAAACTTCCCCACCGGTAATTTCAAAAGTACTTTATTCCAGCCTTTTTGCAGATGAACTTCCAAAGGCGGGCGGGCCACACAATTTTCGTTGCCCAAAGCTATTTCATTGCTTTTGGTGCGGTGAGTAGCTGTCCAGACAGGCGGTAATATTTCCTGTTCATTTATCCAGATACGGCTTTCCTTATAATCCCATTTTCCCGGCAGAGGAGGAAGATCGGCTTCGGAGCGTCCGTAATTCTGAAATTCAGCCCACAAACCAACGTTTTGTTCTTTCGGCGAATAAACATAGGTGTAGGCGTAGGTCGTATGGTTTTCTTTCGGTTCTTTATAAAATCCGGGAATAAGCGTCCCCCACACGTGGCGTAAATAGATTCCGGCACCAATAGCAGGACGCACATTGTATGTTTTTCCTCCATAGCTGTAACTATCCTGCAAAGTTTCTTCCGGAGGAAAAGCCTTTGCCAGATTTCCTTCGTTCGGGAAAGCATCTGTAATATTCCATTTCACATTTGTCTGGCGGACATACGCAAACGGATAACCGTCAAAAGTATGTTCTTTATGCCACAACAAACGACGTTCAAAATCGGCAAAACTTCTGAATAGTTCCGAATGCTCGTCGGTTGGAAGTATTGTTCCGTTCTTATCGAAATATTCCGTCCCACCACCTTTCCAGGCACGTTCCGCCATAGCCAGCATATTAGGATAGAAATTATTTTCGATAATCATACCCCACTCGGTACTGACTAACCTGTCATTCCAGAGAGCCAGGATTGTCCCTGCCAAATCTTCGCTTCCTTGTTCCTTATTATAAATACGACTGTGGTACAATGCTATGATATCACCAAAGGTGTCAAAATGATTCAGATAATGAAAACGTGAGTCAATGGCGGGAATCCCTTTCTGCGCCTTTCCACGATAACTCCAAAGTTGAGTCATGTCAATCTCCCCGGGTTTGTAGTGCCAACCCGGATTCCATGAAATTACTTTCTTACCTTTGGAACGTACATAGGACACCATTTCTGGCACAAAACGGGGATTGGTAAACTGCACTTCATCCGTACCGATATGCAAATAAGGCACATCAAACGTTTCACAGACTTCATCCATCAGCAATTTCAAAATTTTCATCCCATCAGGACTTTGCATATCATGGCGGAAAGTACGTATAAATGCAGCGCTATGTCCGGGCATATCTATTTCGGGAATCAGCGTCATGTGATGTGCTTTACAGAATGCAACCAACTCCTTGGCTTCTTCCAGCGTATAATATTTGCCGGGCATGCGGGAGGTATTCGCACTATCGTTCAGCATCGGAAAAATCTTACTTTCCAGACGCCAGGATTGATTCTCGGTCAAATGCCAGTGAAAAACATTGATTTTGAATTTGGCAAGCGCGGTGATTTCACGCTTAAGTTCATCCAGTGAAATGTAGCTTCTTCCGACATCCTGCATAAATCCGCGAACCCGGAAAGCAGGCCAGTCGATGATCTCAGCTCCTTGAATATGCGTTTTTGAATTCCTTTTTTCTGCTAGCTGCCTTAAAGTTTGCATAGCCCAATAAACACCGCGTTCGGTTACAGCCTCAACAATTATCCGCTTCTTTGTAATGCTCAGTCGGTAGGCTTCATCCTGGTTCATCGGTATTTCGGGGAGGGTCGGCAGTAATTTAACTTCAATAGTACCGGTTGCCTTGGGGGAGACGGTTCCTCCCATTTCGGAGATAAGAGTTTCCCACTCCTGTTGAAGCACAGGAGTGGAAAGGTGTACCTTATTCACCTGAAAGTTTAAATGAGAGGGGGTAAACTTTTGTAGCTGGGGGAGCAGGTGATAATCACCAGCTTTTGCCACTGAAATTGTGCATAAGTTAATTATAATATATATAAATAATATGAGTCTGTTTTTCATGATTACAGGTCGTATGATAATTCCTATTGTATTATATCTCTCAGCCGGATTGCCTGAAAAGTCATATGAGCGACACTGCTTTCATATAATATGCCGACTGTCTCTTTATCAATCATTGTCAAACAAGAATATCCCCAACCGTCACCTTCATCCAGCATCACTTGATGTTCGGGTAGCCAGGTGATACCTCCATCCAGACTGGCCTTGATCGTGATATGATGACGACCTTTTACCGTATTCGGATTGGAGAACAAAAGAATATCCTTATTTAATGTGTTGTCTGCCGCTTTCACGCTGATTAAACTTGCCATACACACCGGTTCCTGTAAAGCTTTACGGGAAGAAGGATGTTCTGTCCAAGTCTTACCGAGATCCTTGGTAGTAGCGACAGCACGACTGCCTCCACGGTTATCTCTCATATTTAACATCAGTACGCCAGGCTCCACTTCCGCTACCTGGGCTTCTGTTGTATTGGTGCGCGCATAGTTATGGATTTTCCATGTTTCGCCACGGTCTTTGCTATACATAATTCCCGCATTCGGAACACGCGTAGAATCGATAAACTGAATCGGGAATACCAATGTGCCGTCTTGCATGGTGATACCTCGTCCCGGTCCTTGCAAAAGGAAATACCAGGATGGATCTTTCACCTGATCTGTTATATTAATAGGCTCCGACCACGTTTTACCATCATCCGTACTCTTTGACAATACCAACTGGGCCGTATGATTCATATGCATTCCCGGATAAGAACTCCACCAAGCACGCTGATTACCCATTCCATGTGTCCAGGCTGCTACCACCCATGCTGTGTTGGTCTTGGTATCCACCAAGATCGAAGGATCTCCAACGCCGTTCTGCGCAGCAGGCAAACCGCCAGTTTCACCAAAAGCTAAAGGTAAACGCATCTTCTCCCATGTTTTACCACCGTCTACACTACGGCTCAAACCGACGTCCACATGTTCCTGCAAATCAACACTGCTGTTATAACGTACATCATAAACTCCCAGCAATGTTCCTTTATTAGTAGTTGCCAACCCCGGAATACGGAAGGCAGCCGAACCATCATCACCGGCATGGCGTACCCCCACTCCTACCCTATGAGTTATATTCTCCGATGAAACCGTATGTATAAGTGCTTCTTTATTATCAACCTTAATAGTAACAATCTTAGCTGACACTTTATCTAGCAAAGAAGCACTCGGCTTCATTTGCAGACTGATCCAAAAATAGTTGACCCCAGGAAACAGCTTTTGACCGGCATTTAACAACACTTTCCGCCCGGGATTATCCACCTGTGTTTTTTTTATCGAATAAGAACGGTTTGCAGCCAATGTCTTTCCCGGGTCATTGCGGGGAATATAAACAACGGGGGCGAAAAGATCCTTGCCATAATTCTGACGCGCTTCTGTACCCCCATAATATAGTTTGACGGATTGGATATTGACAAATTCACATTCTGAATCAAATTGCAAAGCTACTTCGTTTAGTTTTTTATCGCTTTCATCTGTGGTCAAACGCATTAAAAAAAAACACGTTATCCTTACGCTCTATCAAGATTGGCAGTTGCGTTTCATGCACATAAACAGTATCTGTAGCCTGCGTAAATACGGGGTATAAACTCAGTAAAACAAAAAGTAAATAAAGTCTCATATTATTAAATTTGTTATTTTTGCAGCAAAAATAGGATAGAGGATAAAAAGAAAACTCAAAAATCATGTAAAAAGAATCAGATATTATCCAACGTTGTGTTTTTTCGTTTAAGAATATGAATTGACAAACATTTTATGTGCCAATATTGTTTATTAAATAAATGCAAACTTAGAATAATACGAAAAGATAAAATGCCCAGAATATTTATACTATTTACGTCATTAATATTACTCTATGCCTCATCAGCTTCAGGAGATGAAATAAATTATCAATTTACGTCCATTTCTGTTGAGGAGGGGCTATCCCAATCGACCGTCCAATCCATTTTGTTGGATAAAAAAGGGAAGCTATGGATAGGAACAAGAAACGGACTAAATTTTTATACGGGACAAGACCTAAAAATATTCAAGAGCAACTCCAAAGACAGGTATTCTTTACCCGACAATGAGATTCTACATCTAACTCAAGACTCTCTAAACAATATATGGATATCCACCCGTAAGGGACTGGTAATATATGATGAGAAACACGGGAATTTCATTCCTGTTAATCAGGATATAATGTACTCCTCTTTATGTATATCAGATGGTATACTTTTCGGAAGCGAGAACCGGATATATAAATACGACTACAAACAATGCTCCTTTAAATCCATCAGTATTAAAAATCAAGAAGATACAGGCAACGATATAACTAAGTACAGGGTACAAAAAATTATAGCATTTTCTGAAAGAGAGGCACTAGTCGCCACCAGAAGAGATGGGGTATACGTATTGGACTATCAGGCCATGCGACTGAAAAGGCTTTTCTCTGGTTCAAACAATATTTTACAAGGGGCGTATCTATCGTCAAACGGATATATATACTTATCCTTCTGGGGACAAGGTTTGTTTTGTTATGAAAAAACAGGTAAGTTTATAAAACGGTATACAAAAGAAAACTCCGACCTAACAAACAATTATGTATTGGATATCGTAGAGAAGGAAGGGTGCCTATGGCTGG
>ULWR01012740.1_pt1 | contig 12217 bp, 7 predicted proteins | sample 1960531 | NCBI WGS metagenome assembly ULWR01 (sample SAMEA4835817, study PRJEB28245) | human gut metagenome | biome: gut microbiome; material: fecal sample | place: Denmark | collected 2008
CCCGGTCATAAGCTCCCTGCAAATAAACGGCCTGCTTGATGATTTCTTCCATATCGAAATAGACACACATAATGCTTTCGTACAGCTTCCACACATTAGATTCGCTGCCGCCCACCATTTCCATCAGCTGGTCTTCCATCTTCGATTGCTCAGACTGTTTTTCCTGATAAGCAGTCTCTTCCACAAAATGATTCTCTCCATCTGTTTCCTCGTACCGTAAATCATAATAATCTTTCATAAACTGAATATCCATCTAATCCCTCCTGAACTCAAATTGTCAAAACATCCTCCACACACTCGCACAGCCGTTCCATCAGTTCCATGATGCCGCCCGCTCCAACCGCAGCTGCGAACAGTCCCATCTCAATCAGGGTCAGCAAGAACACATCCGTCCAGCTCGCCCGAACCACAGAATAAATGCCGCAGCCAAGAACGAAAAGCATAACCAGCGAAAGTACCCACAGGGATAGCTGCATCAGCAGATTCCAGATAAAGCACAGAAATCGCAGCAGAAACGCAACCGGCAGCAGCAGGATTTTCAGCACCAGCTTCAACAAAAAACATACGATCTTCATGGATTTCACCCCTTCGTTTTTCTTTTCATCTTCATTTTATCGTACCCGCTTGTCAAACACCACGATGTCAACAGGAAGACCTGCAAAAAATATGTAATGACACAGACTGTTTCATCTGTGCCATGTGCAATAGAAATTCCGCACGTTTGCGCCGTCATCGAATACCAGAAAGCCTCTTTAAGATCAGCTTTTGCATCTCCCAGAGTTCATCCAGTCGCTTCTGCAAATCCCGGATATCCTCCGCATAGATGCTTCCAGATTCATTGGCGCGTTTTGCGTACTGGTTTAGGTTGTTGCTGCATCGGCGAAGAAGTGTGGATACCTGCGCCACATCCGACAAATCAAGATTTACGCAGTACCCGTCCATCGCCATTTTTCTCATATAGGCACCGGTATTCCGAATCCCCAATTCTTTCTGCTTTTCACGAATCCTCGCCAGCTCTTCCGGGTTTACCCGGACATTGATCCAGTGTTCCCGAACACTCATAGTGCCACCTCCTCATCATTTCGATGTGTCATCGGCGGAATGCGCCCTGCACGGTCACGCAGCTCTGCCAGGACAGACGGCTTTTCCGTTGTTCTCTCACGGTCTGGATCATCATTTTCACGGTCATCCATATTCAGCAGTGCGTCCAGTTCTGCCAGTCTTGCACTCTTTTCCGCCAGTTCTGCCTCCTGGGGGAACGGCTTTCCAAGCTCGGCCTGCGCAGCTTCCTGCTGGCTCCTAAGATTGTCCAGCTGCTGTTCCGCCTTCTCCAGCCTTGCAGGAATCCCGGCAAGAGCATTATCCAAACGCTGGATATTGCCCGCAGCACTGGTGCCGATGGGCACCCGGTGGGTCATCTCGCCTTTCAGCAGCACCTGATACTCTTTCTGGAAGCTGTCATATGACAACTCCATCTTGAAACCGCGATAGCTACCAAGCGGCACCGGCTCCAAACTCTGATTGGCTTTACAGACCGCAAGAATTGCTTCACCGGCCTCGGCTTTTTCAGTAAATTGTGTGCCATTCACTTCCATGCCGCAGAACCCTTCTTCCGGCAGCGGATGTGCCGCCACCGTCCGAATATCCGACTGAAAGCCCTTGATGAACCCCTGCGTTTTCTCAATCTCTGCAGGGAAATATTTCATCAGCTTATCCTCCAATCGGTACTGCTGGCTCTGATGGTCTGCCTTCAATACTTTCAGCCTTGCAACATCTACATCCAAGTCCATTTTCTCCTTGATCTGCGGGTCTCCTGCACAAAGTGCCTTGATCTCCGCATAGGAAAGAGCCTGCTCATCTACATCATCACAGGAACGTACCGGAGATTTGCTGGTCATGATCTGGCTGATGAACTTCTGCTTATTCTCCAGTGTCTGATAGAGGTAGGCATCAAAAGTTCCTTCCGTCACATACTGATAAACCTGCACCTCTTTGTTTCGATTTCCCTGACGGATGATACGACCATTTCTCTGGGTCATGTCCGCAGGCCGCCAACCTACATCCAGATGATGCACGGCCACCAGCCTGTCCTGCACGTTCGTGCCTGCGCCCATCTTCTGTGTCGAACCTAACAACACCCGCACCTGCCCAGTACGGACTTTGGCAAACAGATCCTTCTTTTTTGCCTCGGTATCAGCATCATGGATAAATGCGATTTCTTCCTCCGGTACACCGGACTGGATAAGTTTGGTGCGGATGTCCTCATAGACATTAAAGGTACCATCGTTTTTCGGTGTGCTGAGGTCGCAGAACAGCAGCTGGGTCAGCTTGTCCGACTGTCCTTCTTCATAAATACGAAGCACATTCCGCACACAGGCATTGAGCTTACTGTTGGGGTCATCCGGCAGGAGCGGATTCATCAGCCGCTGATCCAGCCCCAGCTTTCTGCCATCCGACGTGATTTTCAGCATGTTATCGACCGACGGGTCTACCACGCCGGAATGCACAGCCGCTGCCCGTTCCGAAAGCTCCGCCACCATCGCCTGCTGATGCTCCGAAGGCTGCACCACCACAGTTTCAAACTTTGCCTCCGGCACCGGCAGATGCAGCTGATCGGAAGTCTTGATATCTGCCACTTCCTTGAACATATTCATCAGCTCCGGCAGGTTGAAGAATTTTGCAAATCTTGTTCTTGCCCGGTATCCGGTTCCTTCTGGTGCCAGCTCAATGGCCGTGGTGGTCTCACCAAAGGTAGAAGCCCAGCTGTCGAAATGGGTCAGCCCTTTCTGCTGCAACGTGCCGTACTGGAGATACCGCATCATGGTGTAAAGCTCCGTCATGCTGTTGCTGACCGGGGTGCCGGTCGCAAAAATGATGCCGCGCCCGCTTGTCAGCTCGTCCATATATTGGCACTTCATAAACATATCCGAAGATTTCTGCGCTTCCGATGTGGACAAGCCCGCAACATTGCGCATTTTTGTGTAGAGGAACAGGTTCTTGAACGCGTGTGCCTCGTCTACGAACAGCCGGTCTACGCCCAGCTGCTCAAAGGTAATCACATCGTCTTTTCGGTCGGTTGCCCGGAGTTTCTCCAATCTCGCCTCCAATCCTTTCCGGGTCTTTTCCATCTGTTTGATGGAGAAACGCTCGCCATTCTGGGATTTCATCTCAGCAATAGCATTTTCGATTTCATCAATCTGGGCAGTCAAAATCCGCTCCTGCCGTTCTGCGGACACCGGGATTTTCTCAAACTGGGAATGCCCGATGATAACTGCATCGTAATCGCCAGTGGCAATTCGTGCGCAGAACTTTTTTCTGCGGGCAGTCTCAAAGTCCTTTTTGCTTGCCACCAGCAGTTTTGCACTCGGATACAGGCGTAGGAACTCGTTTGCCCACTGAAGGGTCAAATGATTCGGAACGACAAACATGGATTTCTGGCACAGTCCCAGCCGCTTTGCCTCCATAGCAGAAGCTGCCATCTCGAAGGTCTTACCGGCACCTACCTCGTGGGCCAGCAGCGTATTGCCGCCGTACAGCACATGAGCAATGGCATTCTGCTGATGTTCACGCAGCCGGATTTCCGGATTCATGCCGCCAAAGCGGATATGAGAACCATCGTACTCACGAGGACGGGTACTGTTGAACAGCTCGTTATACTTTTCCACCAGTTCCGCACGGCGATAAGGGTCTTTCCACACCCAATTCTGGAACGCATCCTTAATGGCCTGCTGTTTCTGCTGGGCGAGGGTGGTCTCCTTTTTATTCAGAACCCGCTTTTGCTTACCGTCTGCATCCTCCACGGTATCGTAGATACGAATATCCCGCAGATTCAGCGTATCCTCTAAAATCCGGTAGGCATTGGCACGGCTGGTGCCGTAGGTCATATAGGCATGGACATCGTTCCGGCTCGGTGTACTCTTGCCGGTAATCTGCCATTCTGCCGTCATGGGAGAGAATTTCACTTCAATATTTCGGCGCAGATAGAACGGCGGTTCAAAGGTTTCTTCCATAAACTGCTGGATATAATCCCGATTGACCCATGTGGCACCAAGACGCACATCAATCTCCGAAGCATCCAGGTCTTTTGGCTGTGCCTTCTTCAAATATTCCGCGTTCACCGCAAAGGCAGGGTCAGAGGCCGCAGCCAACTCTGCCACGCGGAGCTTTTCCCGGACATTGCCGGACAGATATTCATCAGCTGTTACCCAGCCGGTTTCCTCGCTGCCCTGCGTCTTCGGGTCTTTGAAAATGACACCATGCAGTTCCTGCTGGATTTTTTCATATTCCCCTGGTGTACCTAAAAGCTCCGACATATAGGGCAAATCCACTCTGCCGCGCTCTCCAATGGAGATTGCCAGAGCTTCAGCCGGAGTATCCACGCTGGTAACAGCCCGTTCCGGTCGAATCGTCCGTTTGGTGAACATATCCGCCTTGGATTCCAGCCTGCCGTTTTCATCCACATTTTCCAGAGAGCAGAGCAGATAATAAGACGAATCTTCCGAAAAAGCCTGTGCATTTGCACGGGAATTGATAAGCCCATACTGATCGGCGAATCGGTCATAGGCTACATTCAGTTCCCGCTGTTTCTGGGCAATCGCTTCCTCCGGGTAATCGTTCAACTGATAGTCGATCAGTTCCTGCACAATGGTGCGAAGCTCCACCATGCCTTTGATCCTGCCGGTGGCTGTCGCAGAAAGGTCAGCCTTCCGCATGATGCTGTTCTCACGGAAGTAGACATCCCCATCCACTACGGCATAGGAGAAGTTCTTGACATTGGGGTCTGCCGGAATAGTTTCGCCCTGCAAGGACAACTCCTCCTCCGGTGCCAGCTCCTGCGCTTCATAGTGACCGCCGATGTGCTGCACCGCCTCATGCAGCTGGTCTCCCAGATCCGCACCTGGAATCGGAATGACTGTACATTCTTCCTTGCCGTACTGGGTACTTTCCGTTGTAATCTCACCCAGCACCATTTCCGGGTGGTCAACAAAGTAGCCGTTGAGGGTAATACCCTCCGATGTCAGCCCCAGATGCACCCAATCCGGTTCGATATCAATGGGATGGTCTCTCTTTTGCAGGAAAATGATATCCGACACCACATCCGTACCGGCATTGGCACGGAATGCGTTGTTGGGAAGTCGGATAGCTCCCAGCAATTCTGCCCGCTGCGCCAGATACTTTCGTGCGTCCGGATTTTTGGAATCCATCGTATAGCGGCTGGTAACAAAGGCCACGATACCACCGGGCCGAACCTGATCCAGTGCCTTGGCAAAGAAATAGTTGTGGATAGAAAATCCGAGTTTATCATATGGCTTATCGCTGACACGGTAGTTGCCAAATGGCACATTGCCCACGGCCAGATCATAGAAATCGCGGCGGTCGGTGGTTTCAAAACCTGCCACCTTGATTTCTGCCTGCGGATACAGCTTCTGCGCAATTCGCCCTGTGATGGAATCCAGTTCCACACCATACAGTCTGCTTTCCAGCATGGAATCCGGCAGCATACCGAAGAAGTTGCCGACACCCATCGACGGTTCCAGAATATTGCCTTTCTCAAATCCCATACCGTCCAACGCTTCATAGATTGCACGGATCACGGTAGGACTGGTGTAGTGCGCATTCAGAGTCGAAGCCCTGGCTGCAGCATATTCTTCTTCCGTAAGAGCTGCTTTCAGTTCCTTATATTCGCCTGCCCAGGCAGCTTTCCCTGCGTCAAAGGCATCTGCCAGCCCGCCCCAGCCGACATAATTGGCCAGTGTTTCCTGTTCTTCCGGTGTCGCATCTCTGTGCTGGTTTTCTAAGGTTTTCAGCGTGTAGATAGCATCCATGTTGGCACGGAATTTCTGTTTGGGACTGCCTTCGCCAAGATGAAAGCTGTTGATACGATAGTTTTCTGCATGAGTGTTCTCCAGCTCTGTCTCTGGAATTACCGATTTTTGTTCCTCACTTTGCTTTTCTCTGCCGGGATTCAGATCAACCACCAGATTATGCAGGTGAACATTTTCCTCATGCTCCAAAAGTCTTGCCAGATTCTCCTTGCTTTCCGAGCGGAAGATCGGATACACGGAATCCGGGTCCCGAAGCTCCACATCAAAAAGCCCGACTTTTTCAATCGTAAATGCCTTTCCGTCCAGATACAGCGTATCGCCGACACGATAATCTGGCTGCACCGGAGCTGCCGGTTCTGGCTGCACAGTTGCAGGCTCTTTTTCAGCCTCCATATTCCTGCCGCGAATCTCCTGCAACGCCTCTGACGCACTCACATAATCGGCAAATGTCTGTACTTTTCCGTCTGAATATCCGTAATACTCTTCTTTGACATAATCCCAGATGGCAAACGCATCCTTAGAATCCGGGAAGTTCTCGCCGGTCATCGTGACTACAAACCGTTCATCCGGCGCATAGCCAGACTCTTTGGCAAGTTCTCTGGCGTGTTCCTGCATTTCCAGTACCAGAGGATCTGTCTCTGCGTGAGCCGATTCCTGTATTTTTTCGGATTCCACATCTGGGAATGGAATGTCCTGCTGCAAATTCTGCTTGCTCTGTTCAACATAGAGCCAGTCTTTTGCTTCCCGTTCCTGAACTTTTTCAATCAGCTGCTGGCGGTAGGTCTCTGCCTCCCATTCGCTGGTAAACTCCTCGCTGACACCATCCGGCTCTACATGAATGCCGTCCTGAATATCATCCCAGACCGCATAGCCAGCGTCTGTCTCCATCACGGTAAACCGCTGGGGTGCTGCCAGTTCACTCCGGGCATATACATCCGCAGCCGTATTCAGCAAGTTGTCCACATGCTCATTTCCGGTATCGTAGTGTTCCGGTGGTGTTGGCGGAAATACATGGGCGGCAGTCGGCATAGGAAGCGGTGCACCATATTCCTGCTCCAGCTTCCGATACTCTTCCATTTCCAGTGCGGTAAGATATTGACCATTTACCACAAGCCGGTCTAATCGCTTATCCACCGCCGACCATGTAAGTCGCACTTCCCGATCATGGCCATAATTGCGAAGCAGAATACCTTTTCCGTCATAATCTGCAAAACCACGACTGCCATCCATAAAGGTATAGCTGTGACCGCCAAGACCGTATTCCGCTTTCAGAAATGCAGCTCGTTCTTTCGCGTCCCCTTGCTGCTGATACAGCGCATAAATACGGATTTTTCCGCCCTCAAAATTAGAACCTGCTCGCAACATCCGGTCGATTTCATTCTCAGAAATGACAAAAGCGGAGGGCTTTTCGCTCTCCGCTTCTCTGGCTGCATTTTCTGCCGCCGCATCAATTTTCTGAATCTGCTCTGCCTCGGACTGAAACAGGCTCATAAAGTTTAGCTGTTGATAAGTTCCGTCAGAATGACTTCCTCTGCCTGCGCTTTCAGCATGTTCATGTGCTGCACCCAGGCCATTTGGTTCGATTTCTTGTCCGGTACCGGATTCGCTTTCAGAAGCTCCGCCATCATCTGCTCCATCCGTGCGGTCGCGGTCTCCTGAATCTCCCACAGGTGCGGATACAGCTTCTCGGTCAGGATCAGGTGATTGTACAGCAGCGTGTTGTTCTCCTGCAGGAACGCTCTGCGCATCCTCCCGTACTTGCCCAGAGGCTTCTGTTCCTGCACCGACAACTGGATATCCGGAATCAGGTAATCGCCGTTCTTCGTGTAATTCAGCTCCATCATAGTTTTGGCTCCTTTCTGCCTGCTTGTCTTTTTCATAGGTTCGGATCGTGCGTTCAATTTCCCGGAAGATCTGGCTGGACATTTCGCTGACCGCAGTTCCCAGCACATTGGCGGCAGCCTGCGTATTAAAATCAAAAATGTCCAGAAAATCCTCGTGCTCAAAATAGTCATCTGCATTGCCCACCGTCCGGGTAAAGACGGAATATGCGATGCTGACAGCGGCAGCTCTCTTAAAGGAAGCTCCGATGTTGAGTTCATCATATCCTTCCAGATAGGAATCTGCAACGATGTCACTGATCTGCCTGCGATTTTCCTCCCAGTAATCCCTTGCAAGGCGTTCTGCCGCTTCCATGATATGATTTCCCAGAGACCCAGCACCGGCAGGAACATCAAATGCTACATCCAGTGCGCGAATGATTGGCTGCTCATGCTCCGCATTCATTTTCCAGAGCTGTACCGGTCGGGAATTCTTCCGTTCTCCGGTATCTGCCACATCAAATACATACCGCAGTTTCGGCTGCTCGCCGCGCATGTCCAAAAGAGCAATGCCCTTGGAGCCACGCTTCACATAGCGGTTCATCCGATCATTCCAGAGATCGTACTCTGCACAGGCCGTCGCTTCTGGCCTCTGCTTATAGATCATCAGCTGCTCCGCAAAGGGATACTTATAAAGCCGCGCGGATGTGGTCAGAAACGCTGTCCACTGTTCTTTGCTGCCAGTGATCTGTGCCGCAGCTTCCTGCGCCATCTGCATATAATAAGCCGTTTTCGTCATCATCTGTCTTTTTCCTCCTCTCCTTTATTCGTCCGGATACAAATCCAGTGCCTCATATTCTGCATCCGTCATCTCTGCCAGTTTTGCAAGCAGCGAGGCCGTCCACCTGCGCAGGTTTCTGTCTCTGCCCGTCAGACTTTTTTGCATCTTTTGAAGCTCTTCGATCAGCCCTGTCCGTGTGCCAGGGCTGTAAAGCATCATGAGCATCCATTCGTCATCCGTAAAACGCATTTATAACTCCTTTTCTTCGCAGCACCTGCGAGGCGGCGCAGGCGGCACAGCCTCCTGCTTTTCCTTCAGCTGGTCCAGAACCGATGCTTTCTCCACCGGTTCTTCCTTCTTTCCGTTATTGATTACGCCGTCAATCATGCCGTAATCGTCCTCCATCGCCATTTCTGCGGCTTTCAGGTAGTTCTCCGGTTTCAAAAATCCGGGCAGTTCCTGGAAGCCGATGGAATCCACATAGTGACAGCTTACAACACCATTCTGCCGTAAAGCCACGATGTCAGACACAGAAAGACTATGACCAGTAAAATCATCAGGGCGGGAAACATTGAATTTCGCATACAGTTCCTCCAACATCGTATTCTGATCCTTGTAGGGAAGAAGCGGAGCCGTATAAACCACCTCATAATGGTCAATATCCGGTTCCAGCCCCATCCGTTCCAGTTCGCGCATAGACGAAAAGCGTTCATATACCGTATCTTCGCTGCGGCGAAGCTGCAAAATCGCATACTGGTCGGTAGTACTGTCGAGAAATGCCATCATTCTTTCGTCCGGTGCCTGCGTTCCATGCACTTCATCCCATTTTTCAATTCTTGCCATCGTTCATTTCTCCCTTCTCCATAAACGGCAGGCCGTTTTTCTTTGCTTCCTGCCGCTGCTGTTCCCGCCGCTTTTCACTATAAGGCGGTCGGATACCGACGCAGCGTTTCGGAATCGTATAAGTGACCGACCCATGCTCCCGGTGCTCCAAAATAAACTGCTCCGGATACTGTTTTCGCAGTTCCCGAAGCTTCTTAATCAGGCGGCTGTCATGGGTATAAATGCTGGCGGTATCCAGTTCATTATCAAAATTGATGACGGTTTCCTGCTCTGCCTTCGTAAGCTTGTATTTCATCGCTCTGCCTCCTTCGCCTTGGCAGCTTTCATCGGCGTATCCGTTCTGGAAGACAAATCCGAGAGTTTACCCAGCACAGATTCCCGTCTGCTGATTTCCGCTTCCTCTGCACGATCACAAAGTTCATCATAGTCAATCCGCGTCATGGTGCGGCCACCGAACCCATAATCCGAAAGAATCTGGTCTCTGGCTGCATTCATGCTGATTTCCGGGTTGTCGATCTGTCCACCGTCAATTTCCGTAAAGTCCTTATGATATAAGGTATAGTCGTAACCGTCCTCACAGGTCTGAATGGCAAGAAAGCCCTTGCTTCCCAAATCCCATGCGCTGCGTTCTTCCGTAATCAGCGGCTCCGGGCGGCATGTACCACCGCCGCGTTCCAGCATTTCTGCCAGCTGACAGATGTGCAAAACATCATACCCCAGGCGCAAATGATATTCGTCCATATATTCGCAGCGGGCTGAGAATTTCCGATTCGGATACTCAATCTCTACCGCACTGCCATCCGGAATTTTGAAACGATCCTCGTAGCTGCTGGTGATAAACCGGATATTTTTAGCATTCTCCAGTTCAGGATCAGCCTTTTTCATCTGCCAAAGAACCTTTCTGCCGCCGCGCATCTGCTCCAGCATCTCCGGGGCTACCGGCGCAACGGTAAGACCGTCCAGCTGGGGAATCTCCTTGAGTGCTGCCACCCTCGCGCTTTCTTCCAGCATAGAAAACGGCTGTTTATCCAACACATCCCAGCCAATGTGTCCCTCGGCAATCTGCACCTTGCTGTCCATATCAAAACAATGGAATTCCACGCCGTCCTGCTTTTCCTGCAAGGAAAGCAGAGCGACATTATCCACCAGATAAGCTGCATTCATCATTTTCATGCTCATTTTTTACCTCCAAACTCCAGCTTAAATGCTGCTGCACCGTCCTCGCCGGTCTCTACATGAACGGTTGTGTCATAGTAACGATTGGACTTCCTGGAATAGCAATGGGTAAGCCGTGCTTTTCCACGATTTACCAGTTGCTTTGCCAGTTCCTCTGTCATCTGCTTTCCCAGTGTCTGAAAAAACCTGTTTTCCTTCCAGAGCGCAAATTTACAGCTCTTATCCCTGCAAAACCATCCTTTTGCCGTTTCGCAGACATCACTGCCGCAGGCGGGACAGGAACCAATGACCTTGCGTTCCGGCTGCATCAGCACATCGGCTCCTTTTACAGCCTCGTAGGTTTTAACAAGTCCGCTGACCATGCTGCTGATTTCGCCCATAAAGGCATCGCTGTCATACTCGCCGTGTTCTATTTTCAGCAGTTTTTCCTCCCAGTCTGCCGTCATGGATGGAGACTGAATCTGTTCCGGCACCACCGTCACCAGCGCATTTCCCTTGTCCGTAGAGCAAAGGTATCTCGTTTTCTTATCACCCCTACGCTCGATAAAGCCTTTCTGCACCAGTTTTTCGATGATGGCAGCGCGTGTAGCTGGTGTGCCGATGCCTTTTCGCTCTACACCAGCCGGAAATTCATCCGAGCTGGCACTCTCCATCGCTGAAAGCAGAAGATCTTCGGTAAATCTCTTAGGCGGGCTGGTCTTGCCCTCTTTCAGATCGACACCGGTAAGTTCCAGTGTCATGCCTTCCGAAAGCTCCGGAAGATCACCAGCCTCCGCATTCTTCTCAGCATCTTCAACCGGCTTTCCTGCATATTGCCTCCAGCCCATATCCGTGACTGTTTTGCCTTTCGTGCGGAACTTCTGACCGGCACACTCCGCTTCTACTATGGTTTCTGCATAGTGGCAGGGTGTTCCGACCGCACAAATCAGCCGCACCGCCAGCAGAGTAAGAATCGCTTGTTCTCCACTGGGAAGCGAGGAAATGTCATAACCCGCCGCTGTTTTTGTAGGGATAATGGCATGGTGATCGGTGACTTTCTTAGAATTGATGACCTGCGCTGCATTCACCGGTGCCGGTACATCCGCCTGAATCTGAAAGCTCTGCTGGATCACAGAAACAAGTTCCGGCACCAGCGGTGCCATATCATCCGTCAGATACCGGCTGTCGGTACGGGGATATGTCACGAGTTTCTTCTCGTACAGAGCCTGTGTGTAATCCAGGGTCTGCTGGGCAGTGAATCCCAGCTGCCGATTTGCTTCTCTCTGAAGCGATGTCAGATCAAACAAGGCCGGGGGCTTCTCTGATTTTTCTTTCTGCTCTACCTTGATAATGATGGCACTTCCTGCCTGGCAACACTCTGCCACCAGTTTTTCTGCTTCTGCTTTTTCTTTCATTCGCTCACCGCCCGCTTGAAAATCCCGAAATTTTAATTCTGCCGAGTAGAACGGCTCCGGCTTGAACGCCCGGATTGCTGCATCTCGCATAACCACCATCGCAAGCGTTGGTGTCATCACGCGCCCCACATTCAGGGTCTGCCCATACAGACATGAAAAAAGCCGGGTGGCGTTGATACCGACCATCCAGTCGGCTCGCTCCCGGCATAAAGCCGCCTCATATAAGGCATCATATTCTGTTCCCGGTCTGAGCTTCTGAAAGCCTTCCCGGATAGCACTGTCCTCCATTGATGAAATCCAAAGCCGTTCCACCGGCTTTTTGCAGCCGCACTGATGGTAAACCAGTCGGAAAATCAGTTCGCCCTCACGCCCTGCATC
>ULWR01023921.1_pt1 | contig 11748 bp, 9 predicted proteins | sample 1960531 | NCBI WGS metagenome assembly ULWR01 (sample SAMEA4835817, study PRJEB28245) | human gut metagenome | biome: gut microbiome; material: fecal sample | place: Denmark | collected 2008
CACGACTTGCGAGAGGACGCTTATATCTGCCCTTCAAGCCCTATAAAAGCACCACAGAATCTGCGACACTACGCAAATGAACCTCCGGTTTAGTTCGCACTTACAACCCCGCTCTCGCAGTCCACTTCAACGTAGGCACTGGTCTTTAAGACATCCAATGCATTTTTAGCTGCGATAAGAACCGGAATATCAAGGCTTAACCCTGCGATTGCTGCATGACAGTTTGCACCCTCTGCTTCTACGATCAGTGCGGAAGCCTGACGCATCTGTGCCATCATTTCATTTGTGGTGTCTGCTGCGACAATGATATCACCGTCTTTAAAGCTTTTTAAATCTTCATTGCTGTGGCACACACAAAGGTTTCCAGAAATTTTCTTTCCGTTTAGCCCTTTTCCTGTCACAAGAATATGTCCTGCGACCTGTACTTTGATGAGGTTCGTTGTACCGGATACCCCAAGTGGAACACCACCGGTCAGAACAACTAATTCCCCTTTGGAAACAAATCCTGCCATCTCTGCCACATCAACTGCCTTCTCAAACAACTGGCTTGCATCCTGTTCCTCTGTGATAAGAATCGGTTCTACACCCCACTCAAGGTTTAACTGACGGCATACCTTTTCTGTCAGGCACTCACCAATGATCGTGCAGTTTGGACGGTATTTGGAGATCATTCTCGCAGTACGTCCGGACTTCGTTACCGTCACGATTGCCGCTGCACTTAAATCACCAGCCATCGTACAGGTTGCATGTGAGATTGCGTTTGTCACATCCGGGTTACACATGGTCCTGCGCTGTCTGAATCTCTGTAAATAGTTGATATCATGCTCTGTGCGGGTTGCAATACGGACCATTGTTTTTACAGCTTCAATTGGATACATTCCTGCAGCAGTCTCTCCGGATAACATGATCGCACTCGTTCCGTCATAAATAGCATTTGCAACGTCTGTGGACTCTGCTCTTGTTGGTCTTGGATGTTTCATCATGGAATCTAACATCTGAGTTGCTGTAATAACGATTTTTCCAGCCTCACATACTTTTTTGATGATCATTTTCTGCATAACCGGAACATCTTCTAACGGGATTTCAACACCCATGTCACCACGCGCCACCATGATACCATCGGACACACGGATGATGTCATCGATATTGCGGACACCCTGCATGTTCTCGATCTTGGAAATGATCTTAATATCCTCGCCGCCTTTTTCTGCAAGGATTTTGCGGATTTCCATAACATCCTCTGCGGTACGGACAAAGGAAGCTGCGATAAAATCATAATCATTTTCTACCGCAAAACAGATATCTCCGTAATCTTTTTCACTGATAAATGGCATCGTGAGGTCAACGTTCGGAACGTTCACACCTTTTTTATTGGAAATCACACCATCATTTAACACTTTACAGACAATATCTCTTGCGTTGACCTTGGTATTCACTGGTTTTGCAACCGGTTTGATCTCTACAACTTCCAGACCTACCAGACCATCATCGATCAGGATATGATCGCCCGGCTTTACATCATCTGCAAGATTTTTGTAAGTAATAGATACGCGCTCATCAGTTCCAAGAATATCATCGGTTGTCAGTGTAAAAGTCTGGCCTGTCTTTAACTCTGTTTTTCCTTTTTCAAATTCTACGAGACGGATTTCCGGTCCCTTTGTATCAAGTAAAGCTGCAACATATTTTCCCAATTCTTTGCGCAGTTTGCGGAGCATTTTTAATCTTCCCATCTGCTCATCATGCGGTCCATGCGAAAAATTGAAACGTGCAACGTTCATTCCCTCTTCGATCAATGCTCTCATCACCGCTTCATTGTCGGTGGATGGTCCTAACGTACAGATAATTTTTGTTCTTCTTGTCATAAATTCTTCCTTTCTTTTTATGGTTTCATTTTTCAAGTGTTCCTGCTGATTTTTATTCATTCGAAATGCGTATGCCTCTCCTGATTTCTGTTATAGTTTTAACAATCTCCTTAAATCAGCACGGAGTCGGCGGACCAATCTCTGCAAAACTTAAAACTTATACACTTTTCACAATAATACAGTCTCTTCTCTCCGTTTTTATTCGTATTCTTGTGAAAAATGTATAATAAATTTTAAGTTTCTTCTTTGGTACGGCGACTCCATCTACGGAGAGATTATACGAAATAAACATAAAAAAAGCAAGCTTTCTTTTGTAAAAAAACCTGCTCTTTTTGTAAACATTATGTCAAAAACATTATTTTGTGATCATGGTTCCCATACCGCCATGGATATTTGAACCATCTTTGTTCAATTTTGTGATCAGAACGGATCTGATCGCAGAGTCACCGATAAAGTTGATGGCTGCCTCTATCTTAGGAAGCATATCGCCCTCACCAAACTGTCCCTGCTCCATGTATTTCTTTGCTTCTGCAACAGTCATGGTTGATAATGGTTTTTCATCCGGCTGTCCATAATTTAAGCATACATTGTCAACACTTGTCAAAATAACAAGCATGTCTGCATCCAGAAGTTCTGCCAGTTTTCCTGCTGCAAGGTCTTTTTCAATAACAGCACTGGCACCTTTTAAGTTGTTGTCCTGCATTAATACCGGGATGCCGCCGCCTCCACAGGCAACTACGATCTGGTCAGCATCGGACAATGCTTTGACCGCATCGATCTCCACGATATCCATTGGCTTTGGCGCTGCAACGATTCGTCTGTACCCGCCTTCTGTTTTGACAACGTGATTTCCTTTTTTCTCCTCTGCCTCTGCTTCCTCTTCCGTCAGCACACGTCCAATGACTTTGCTTGGTTTGTAAAACGCCTCGTCATATGGATCAACCACAACCTGTGTAAGGATCGTAGAAACGGGTTTATAGATTCCCTTGTTCAATAATTCCGCACGGATCGCATTCTGTAAATCGTAACCGATATATCCCTGACTCATTGCAGAACATACAGACATTGGTGTTGCAGTATATTCCGGATATAATTTACAAAATTCATTCATAGCAGTATGGATCATACCGATCTGTGGTCCATTACTGTGTGTGATCACAACCTGATAATCTTCACGGATAAAATCTGCCACTGCCTTTGCTGTTCGTTTTGTTGCCTCTTTCTGTTCAGGAAGTGTTGTTCCCAATGCTTCATGTCCAAGAGCAATCACAATTTTCTTCTTTTTCATCTCTACCATCCTCCGATGCACCTTTATATTCGCAGAACACCCGGAAAGTATCTCCGGGTGCTTTTTGTCTTGTCTGACACTTATACTGCTATTTTACCATGAACGATTTTGCAGTGCAATGTCATTTTTCCTCAGTTTCCTCCTGTGGCAGAACAAAGGAATCAATAACCTCCCACAGTTCATCCCTTCCCTGCTTTGTCTCGGAGGAGAATGGAATGATCACCGTACCCGGCTTTACTTTCAGCCCTTCGCGGATTGCTTTTACATTCTTCTGGATCTGGCTTCGTTTGATCTTATCAAGCTTTGTGGCAATGATAATCGGTGTAAATCCCTGATAAACCATCCAGTCATACATCATTTTATCGTTTGCAGACGGATCATGACGGATATCGATCAGCAAAAAGACTGCCTGCAGTTTTTTAGAGGTATGAAGATAATTCTCGATCATTTTTCCCCATTTTTCCTTCTCGCTGGCAGAGGTCTTCGCATATCCATAACCGGGCAGATCGACCAGATACATGGCATCGTTGACATTGTAAAAATTGATGGTCTGTGTCTTTCCCGGCTGCGCCGATGTTCTTGCGAGCGACTTGCGGTTTAACAGCGCATTGATCATGGATGATTTTCCTACATTTGACTTTCCTGCAAATGCAACTTCATTAAATGGATTGTCCGGTATTTTACTAGTGATACCACAGACAGTCTCCAAATTTACACTTCTAATTACCATTGTCTTTTCCTCTTCTTAATTTACTTCTTTGCAAACGCCACATCCAGCACGTCTTTCATCTGCTCTACAAACACGATTTTCAGACCTTTTTTGATCTCTGGTGAAATCTCATCAATATCCTTCTCATTCTTCTTTGGCACACAGATGGTCTTAATTCCTGCATTTTTGGCTGCCAGTGTTTTTTCCTTCAGTCCACCGATTGGAAGCACACGGCCGCGAAGTGTGATCTCACCTGTCATTGCGACATCAGCGCGGACCGGTGTCTTCGTGATCGCCGACAGCATGGCTGTCGCCATCGTGATTCCGGCAGACGGTCCATCCTTCGGCACTGCACCCTCCGGGATGTGGATATGGATGTCATTCTCCTGGAAAAACTTTTTCGGAATATGATACTCTTCACTGACAGAACGGATATAGCTGATTCCCGCCTGTGCAGATTCCTTCATCACATCTCCCAGCTGTCCGGTCAGCTGGAACTCACCTTTTCCCGGCATGATGTTGACTTCAATCTCTAAAGTATCTCCACCAACACTTGTCCATGCAAGTCCACGGACGATTCCTACTTCATCCGTATCATTTTTCTTATCAAAACTGTATTTCTCTTTGCCGAGGAACTTTTCAAGATTCTGTTCTGTAACTTTAATCTTCTCTTTTTCTCCCTCGTAAAGCGGTCTTGCTGCTTTTCTGCAGATCTCACCAAGCTTACGTTCAAGATTACGCACACCAGCTTCCCTTGTGTAACCACTGATGATCTTTGCCATCGCTTTGTCTGTGATGGCGAGCTGCTCCGGTCTGATCCCATTGCGCTCCATCTGCTTTGCGAGCAGATGCTCTTTGGCAATGTGAAGCTTCTCATTCTCTGTATAACTGGTCACTTCGATCAGTTCCATACGGTCTAACAGCGGCCTTGGGATATCCTGCACAGAGTTTGCTGTTGCAATAAACAGCACTTCTGAAAGATCGATCGGTATCTCAACATAATGATCCCGGAACTTCTTATTCTGCTCCGCGTCAAGCACTTCCAGCAATGCAGACGCCGTATCCCCCTTGTAATCGCTGCTCATCTTATCGATCTCATCTAACAGCATGAGCGGATTTTTCACGCCGGCGCTGCGCAGTCCGTTCACGATACGTCCCGGCATTGCTCCGACGTAAGTTCTTCTGTGGCCGCGGATCTCTGCCTCATCCCGCACACCACCGAGACTGATCCGCACATATTTTTTATCTAACGCTTTTGCAACGGACCGGGCAATACTCGTTTTACCGGTTCCCGGTGGTCCGACCAGACAGATGATCGGGCTCTCGCCCTTGCTGGTGAGATTGCGGACAGCCAGAAATTCCAACATACGCTCTTTTACTTTTTCCAGGCCGTAATGATCCGCATTTAAAATCTGCTCGGCATTCTTCAGATCCTTGTTATCTCTGGATGTCTTATTCCACGGAAGCTCCAAAAGTGTTTCAATATACCCTCTCGCCACAGCGCTCTCAGAGGAGCTGGAACTGATATTTTTAAAACGGTCGATCTCTTTTTTGATCTTCTCTTTTACTTCTTTGTCTGCCTTGATTTTGCCCAGAGCATCCATAAAGTGATCTGCGTCTGATTCCGTATTATCTTCGCCAAGCTCCTCACGGATTACTTTCATCTGCTCTCTCAGCAGATATTCTTTCTGGTTTTTATCCACATGCGCCTTGACTTTCGCCTGAAAATCATTCTTGATGGCTATGATCTCGATCTCTTTTAATAAGAGTGCCATCAGAACCTCATAACGTTCGGTCATAGAAACCGCATCTAAGATTTTCTGTTTTTCCTCAAAATGTACCGGAAGGCTGTTGGCAAGCTGATTCATCAGTTTTTCCAGATCTGTGATCTCACTTAACTGGCGTTGCAGCTCTTTTCCCATTTTGGGATTGACGACCACATATTTACCAAATGTCTCCTGAATGCTCCGAAGCATTGCCTCCTTCGCTTCTTCTGGCAGTCCGTCATCCACTTCCTCGTCAAATCGAATGATCTCCGCAAGCAGATAGTCCGGATTTTCAAGAAAAGCGGACAATTCTGCCCGCTCTTTCCCTTCTACCAAAATGCGTACAATATTATTTTGTAACTTAATTACCTGCTTTACCTCAGCAATGATCCCGATCTTAAATAAGTCCTCGATATCAGGATTTTCCTGTTCCACATCTTTCTGTGCCACAAGAAAAATCTTCTGCTCATCCATCATCGCCTCTTCCACTGCCTTGATGGATTTTGCACGGCTTACGTCAAAATGGGCTACCATTCCCGGCAGGATCACCATTCCACGAAGGGCAACTGCAGGCATTTTCATAATCATTGTATCCATTTTCTATAATTCCTTTATCTGTAACAGCTTTTCCTGCTGTTATCTTTTGTTTAAGAAGCCTGTTCTAACTTCTCAACAAGTGCTTTTTCTTCTTTCTCTTCAATTGCAAGATTCTTTTCTACATCTTCTTTGGTGATCTCACATTTTGTAATGCTCTCATCGGATGGAATATGATACATCAGATCTAATGTAACAGCCTCCATGATTGCACGAAGACCACGCGCTCCGGTCTTTCTCTCAAGCGCTTTGTCCACGATTGCTTCGAGTGCATCCCTGTCAAATTCCAGACTGACACCGTCTAATTCAAACAGCTTTTTGTACTGTTTTACAAGTGCATTCTTCGGCTCGCATAAGATACGGATCATCGCATCCTTATCTAACATATCCAGTGTTACGGTTACCGGCACACGACCGATAAATTCAGGGATGAGTCCGAATTTCACAAAATCCTGTGGAAGTACATGTTTTAATACTTCCCCTACATTGTACTCATCTTTGGCGTGTACTTCTGCATTAAATCCAATGGATTTCTGGTCGAGACGTGTCTCAATGATCTTCTCCAATCCATCAAAAGCACCACCACAGATAAATAAAATATTGGTAGTATCAATCGGGATCAGTTCCTGCTGCGGATGTTTTCTTCCACCCTGTGGCGGAACAGAAGCAACCGTTCCCTCTAAAATCTTAAGTAACGCCTGCTGTACACCCTCGCCGGAAACGTCTCTTGTGATGGAAACGTTCTCAGATTTTTTTGTAATCTTGTCAATCTCATCAATGTAAATGATACCGTGCTGTGCACGCTCAATATCATAATCAGCAGCCTGGATCAGTTTCAAAAGGATATTCTCGACATCTTCACCCACATAACCTGCCTCGGTAAGTGTGGTTGCATCTGCGATTGCAAACGGAACATTCAACACTCTCGCCAAAGTCTGTGCTAAAAGTGTTTTACCGGAACCGGTTGGTCCGAGCATAAGAATATTACTCTTCTGCAATTCTACATCTGAATCTGATCCTGCCATAATTCTCTTGTAATGATTATAAACTGCAACGGACAAAACTTTCTTCGCTTTATCCTGGCCAATGACGTACTCGTCTAAAAATGCCTTCATCTCCTCCGGCTTGATCAGATTGATCTGCTCCGCAGGTTCTTCCAGATTTCCGTCAAATTCATCATTCTCCAACTCTTCGTCTATAATCTCGGCGCAAACGTCTACACACTCATCACAGATATAGGCTCCGTTTGGTCCCGCGATCAGTTTACGGACCTGATCCTGAGTCTTACCACAAAATGAGCAGCGCAGTCTCTCGTCATTTCTTCCTGTCATTTCTTATTCTCCAATGTCTCTATTTATTAGCGGCTTGTGATCACATTATCGATCAGTCCGTATTCCATTGCTTCCTGAGCAGACATATAATGATCTCTCTCTGTGTCCGCTGCGATCACGTCATAAGGTTTTCCGGTGTTTGCAGCTAAAATTTCATTTAATTTTTTCTTTGTCTTTAAAATGTTCTCTGCTGCGATCTGAATCTCGGTTGCCTGACCTTTTGCTCCGCCGGATGGCTGATGGATCATAATCTCTGCATTCGGAAGTGCAAGTCTCTTGCCCTTTGCTCCGCCTGCAAGTAAAAATGCTCCCATGCTGGCTGCCATACCGATACAGATGGTAGATACATCGCATTTGATGTACTGCATCGTATCATAAATAGCAAGACCTGCTGTTACCATTCCACCCGGGGAATTGATATATAAATGAATATCTTTTCCAGGATCCTCGGACTCTAAGAAAAGTAACTGTGCAACCACAAGGCTTGCTGTTGTCTCATTCACTTCTTCTCCCAGGAAAATAATTCTATCTTTTAATAATCTGGAATAAATATCGTAATTACGCTCTCCTCTGCTTGTCTGTTCAATGACGTAAGGTACTAAACTCATATCTCTTACCTGCCCTTTCTTTTCATAAATATGATCTGGATCGCACTATCATGGGATCCGCACTTCTTTCACTATTGCAATATATCGGTCATACACTGCACTGGTAAATATTATCCCACAAATACAGGGACGTTGGAATAGGAAAAAAACATGTTTTATGAAAAATTAATATCTTGTTCGAATTTTCAAAAAATATTGAACTTTTTTCTCATCAGATGCAATCTGTCATAAATCTCAAACAGACCGGCTCATAAGAGCCAGTCTGTGATATTTCCGGTCTGCATATTATATGCAATCCTCTGTCTGCTGTACGCTGCCGGAATTATTCTTCTGTTCCTTCTTCTGCTTCAGCTTCTTTTTCTTTCTTTGTCTTAGCTTTTGCTCTTTCTTTTACGTTCTCCATAATTAAGTCAACTGCTTTTGTCACAGATAAATCTCTCTTAATGGATTCTTTCTCAGCATCTCCTAAGTACTCTTTTAACTTGTCAGCTTCCATTCCGTACTGAGCTGCCATCTTCTCAATTTCTGCATTGATCTCATCTTCAGAAACTTCGATATTCTCATCTTTTGCGATCTGCTCTAATACAAGGCTGCTCTTGATACGAGTCTCAGCTTCTGGACGAACCTGCTCTTTTAATCCGTCGATCGTCATACCGGAGAACTGCATGTACTGCTCCATGGAAAGACCGCTCTGTGCGATTCTCTGTGCGAACTCATTGATCATGTTCTCGCACTGTGTCTCGATCATAGCTTCCGGGATCTCCATTGTGGATTTGTCGATGATCTTCTTGATTGCTTCATCTTCTTTTGTACGTTTTGCTTCGTTCTCTTTCTCAACTTCAAGATGTTTTCTTAAGTCTTCTTTGTACTCAGCTAATGTATCAAACTCAGATACTTCAGAAGCAAATTCATCATTTAATTCCGGAAGTTCTTTTGTTTTGATCTCGTTGATCTTAACTTTGAATACGGCTGGTTTTCCAGCTAAATCAGCTGCCTGATATTTCTCTGGGAAAGTAACGTTAACTTCTACTTCATCCCCTGCATTGTGTCCTACTAACTGATCTTCGAATGTATCGATGAAAGAGTGGGAACCGATCTCTAATGGATGATTCTCTCCTTTACCTCCTTCAAATGCAACACCGTCAACAAATCCTTCGAAATCGATGACTGCTGTATCACCGTTTGCTACTGGTCTGTCTGTTACAGTTACAGTTCTGGAGTTCTTCTGCTGCTCTTTCTCAAGTGCTGCTTCTACTTCTTCGTCTGTTACAGTTGTGTCAATCTTAGTTACCTGAACACCTTTGTATTTTCCAAGTGTTACTTCTGGTCTTACTGCTACTTCTGCTGTGAAGATGAAAGGTTTTCCGGATTCGATCTGAACAATGTCGATTGTTGGTCTGGAAACGATGTCCTCTTTGCTCTCTTCCATAGCTGCTGCATAATTATCCTGAATTAAGATGTTTGCTGCTTCTTCATAAAATACAGCTGCACCGTACATTTTCTCGATCATAGCTCTTGGAACTTTACCTTTACGGAAACCAGGGATGCTGATTTTGTTCTTCTCTTTCATGTAAGCAGCCTGTAAAGCTTTTTCTACTTCCTCTGCTGGTACTTCAACAGTAAGTTTTGCCATGTTTTTTTCTAATTTTTCAACCTGTACACTCATTATAATGATTTTCCTCCTTATATATATAAAATATCCATGTACATTTCACGCTTAATGCGCTAATCGAGCCACGTCCAAAGTCGCATAAACCCGCGGTTTTTCTGGCTCTGCCTAAAAATGGGCGTACTACGACTATCGCAGTCATTCTAGGATTATAGCACACACTCTTGCAAAATACCAGTGTTTTTTATGGTTTTACGAGGTTTTCTGCGATTTCTGTGTTTTTGCCATGTAATTTATCATATATGACATTGCAAACTACCGTATAAAGAGACGCAATAACATTGATTCCAGACCGAAGCAGCAGTGCCATCGGCAGTCCGAATAATGAAGCTGCAATTGCCAGCGCTCCAAACGTGTTAAAAACCGTCTGCCATTTATATCCGGCAGAATAACCCACGCCGATTCCACCAATAATTCCGATCATACTTCTTCCTGACTCCGGCAGTATCAGATAAAGGACGAGAAACAGCGCACATCCGGCAATATTAAACACGCCCCTGTCCACCGCCCTCATTTTTCCATCCTCTGTAAATGGAAGGCAGACTGACATACATGCGATCCCTGCCCACATTGCTCTCGGAAGTCCAAGCAGTGAAACGATCAGCATTGCACTTGAGACGATCAGTGTCAGTTTCAGATACCATTGGTTTCTCGCAGACCGAACATCAAATTCCCGGAATAAATCCTTAAATGTCCTGCGATAAGGTCTGTTTTTCTGATTTTTATAAAAAACCGCCATGCACACAAGCATTCCCGCCGTAAGTCCGATCACCCGCATCTCAAAAGCTCTGCCACTCACATCATATCCATATAAGAGCAGATACCCGAGCACAAACGTGGAATGATTATGCATAATGACATTGTGACACCCAAAAATCATAAGAAGCAGGATACAGACACAATTTATAAAAAATGCTCCCACCGGAGATACCATATTTGCCAGTCGCGGGCCAGCCATCATGATTATAAATATTCCCACAATGGACAACAATCCATGACTCGTCTGTATGCCAAAATCTGCCTGTCTCAGCACAAGCAGCGCCAACAGAACCGTTACTCCTACAACGCTATTTTCCTGTCCTGTCAATTTTGTATACAATGTGACAACCGCCACACAAAAAGCCATAACAAGATATACTTTAAAATTATAGATAAGAATATGACGCCATTTTTCTTTTTTGTCTGTCGTATTTTTGATCAACTGTTTTGAACCGGCAGAACTAAGCTGTAACTCCTGATAAAATGTCATTTTGTAGTCTCCTTCTCTTCTCTTTTGAATCAGCAAAGCGAAGAGTACTATACTTCAAAACATGGAGTCTGGCAAGTATAAAACCTCATTTTAGAAAAATTTTGGAATGTTTACTGTTTTTTCATATAGAAATATTTTCCGAACAGACTTGATTTATGCTAAAATGTGATTATCCGGAAAGGTCTGTACAAATGAGGAGAAAACTATGGCAGTCACAAAATCCAACGAAAGAACAAAATATGAGCTGGCAGATGCCATGAAACGCTGTATGAAAACTGCACCTGTAGAAAAAATCACTGTGAAGGAAATTGTAGAGGCATGCGGTGTCACAAGACAGACTTTTTACCGTAATTTTCAGGATAAATATGACCTCATCAACTGGTATTTTGACAAAATTCTCTTAGAATCCTTTGAACATATGGGGGAAGGAAAATCTGTCTATGAAGGTCTTGTAAATAAATTTACCTACATTCAGGAAGAAAAGCTGTTTTTCAAGGTGCATTCAAAAACGATGACCAGAATTGTCTGCGCGATCATGATTTCCAGTTGATCACCGCTTTCTATACGGATCAGATTGAAAGCCGTACCGGCAAAAAGATTTCTCCGCATCTGCAGTTTCAATTGGAAATGTACTGTCAGGGTTCTATCTTTATGACCGTTCAGTGGGTACTT